>Ga0209791_1000013_pt1 | contig 183712 bp, 177 predicted proteins | sample WorMetTyACAVOLI1_FD_187422 | JGI IMG/M metagenome (GOLD analysis project Ga0209791, IMG submission 187422) | Marine gutless worms symbiont microbial communities from Max Planck institute for Marine Microbiology, Germany - Olavius algarvensis... ... | reverse complement strand
ATAAAACAGTTTGCCTTGATTCTGTTTAACACGCCCCATCATAATCGGTTACCTCAGTGCTCGAGTGGTTTATGAACACCTAGCAACTAAAACCATGCGATTCAATGGCTATTTGGGCAACAGCCCGGCAAGACCTGACCCCATTTTACCCAGATGAAAAATGGCGTCCTCCAATAGTCCAACGCCTTTCATTTTAGTTAATTTAGGCACTTCCGGCGTTTCAGGCATTTATATACCCAAAGTGAAACGGGTCCCATTCAGCAAAAACAACCACTTCCGGAACCCTTTTTGATACCCTTTTCGTGGAGCCAGGTATTGATGATCAGGGAGGCACAACCGACATCCGGGTTTACGGAAATCGCATCGACCGAAAAATTAGGGGACGTTGTTGATTATTACGACTTATTGAATATCTCAGTGACCCCTTATATATTTATATATTTGCCGTGTCGGGCAAATGCCTACAGCGTTTGTCAGATCAAGGTTACGCATAGAGCTCTTTGTTGGCGCCGAGGCTGTAATAGGACTTTCCTTGACAGGCCGGGCATCGTGAACCGTGGTGGAGCGTATAAGATTCTCCGCATTTGGAACAGCGGCCGGTAGGCATTGGACGCCTATTTTTGAGGGGGTGTAGAAGTTTTACTTCTTGACAGCGTATCAATTCCGGACCGGTTGAAAGTATTTCTTCCGCCAATTCTGAAAACGGGGGCTTTTCCCGTTTATACCCGGTCCGTTCGAACCAGCTATTTATGAGGGGATAGTCTGTCAACAGGTCATGGTTGAGCCACGCCCGGGCGCCGTCCAAACTATCACGGTCATAGGCGGTAAGCGCGAACTTGCCCCAATCCAGAACCTGCAAAAACCCGTTTCCATAGGTGCAGGGCGTCAATAACTGTACCGCATCCGGGAGACAAACGACGGTTTCGGTCACGACATTCAAATAGGGGACATGCCCTATGCGTTGCAAGGCCGCTTCCAGCATCAGGCTCCCGACCAATATCCCCGGCGAGCGGTATCCATGGAATTCTTCCATTCGAACAAAAAAATCTTCAACGGGTTCTCCGAGTATACAAATATCAGACTTCACTGTCTTCTCCATGCGGCATATGGGCGGCAGTTAGCAATTGCCGTGGTATATTACCGCGGTAACCATCAGTTTCCCTGGTCCTCCGGTGGTCTCTGTCGGTTTCGATAGAATCCCTGAAGCTTTCTGTTGCGGGCGGCATGCCTGCCGTTATCCCCTAACCGGGGAAACCTTCCGATTCCTTTTGCAGTAGCGCGACGGCAGTGCCGATATCCTCCGGCGTATTGACATTGAAAAAGGAATCAAGGCCCGGGTCGACCGTCTCGATCAACTCGTAGGGAATCTTTTTGACACGAACCTTCCGAAACAGACGGTCCACTTTCAGGTCGTTTTCATTGAGCTGGTCCTCGATAAATGGAATGCAGCTCTTTGAATAAACAGCGCAAAGGGGCTGATAAAATGTCCCGGTGGCGGGAACGACGATATCGTAATGTCTTTCAATCGCTTCCTCCAGCAGGCGGATGACACCGCTGCGTAACAGTGGCATGTCACAACTGACACATACCCCGAACGCTGACCTCAGATGGACCAGACCGCTATGGATACCGGTCAGGGGCGATCGCGCCTGAAAGATGTCCTCGACGACCCGGAGATTCAATCCCGTGTATTGCGCCGGTTCACGGGTTACCAGAAGGCACTCTGTCAATACCTCGGAAAGGGCGCCTGCGATTCGCTCCACAAACCGCTGTCCGCCGATTTCCACAAAGGCTTTGTTGCGCCCGTTCATCCGGGTGTTCTGTCCACCGGATAGAATTATGCCGCCGCACGAAGTTATCATTTTCCATAGGAACCCATGGACCCGCTTTGGATCGGGTTTCAGGCTAAACGTTGAACGGTTATGGATTCGCCATTAGCGATCCGGGTCCGTTCTTCCGGAATCAACAGCAGGCCGTTTGCCTCGGCAAGCTTTATCAGTCTGCTGGCACCTTCCAGCGGCCGGAATTCCGCACTGTTCCCTGTTGGGTCAAAATGACCGAAAATGGCCTGGGTCCAGCCGGAATGACCCGCTACCGGACAAGATAGTATTGCCGGGACCTTAACCAAGCCCGGCGAGGGATGGCCCGCGAGTTTCATTAAACCCGGCAGCGCCAGCAGCAGAAATGCCAATAGATTTGAAGGAGGCCCCCCCGGCAGAAGAAAGACGGGTTTGCCCTGAAGGATGCCGAAGCCGGCCGCCTTTCCAGGGCCCAAACGAACCCGGTGGTAAATTTTTTCCCATCCCAGCTCATCCATGACCCGGGCCATCCAGTCGCGGTCTCCAGTCCACGCACCACCGCTGGTAATCACGGCATCGTGGGTGGCGACACTCTCCTCGACAGCGCCTCGCAACTCGGTCCGGTGATCTCCGACGATGTTTAGAGTACTCGACATGCCGCGTTGACGGCACCAGGCATCCAGAGTGAAGAGGTTGCTGGCGTATAGCTGCCCCGAGTCCAGGGGTGAGCCGGGCATGCGAATTTCGTTTCCGGTGGCCACCAGGCTGACCCGGGGTATCCGGATTGCAGCGATGCGGTGCAGCCCGGCCGCGGCCAGCAGCCCGATCCGTCCGGGTGTCAACAACACGCCTGCGCGCAGCACCCGCGTGCCGGCAGACACGTCGGTGCCCCGGGGCAGTACGTTCATGCCCTGGACCGAATCGGTCGGAATCGCCACGTGATGTTCCGTGACGGTTACAAATTCTTCGGCAACCACGGTGTCGGCACCGATTGGAAGACGTGCGCCGGTGAGAATTCTAGCCGCACACCCCCCCGGCAGCTCGAGCCTGACTCCGTCGCCGGCGCCGGCCAGCCCCTTCAGTTTCAGGGAAACCGAACGTTCGGAGGCCTCCGATTCGATGTTGCTAGACCGTATGGCATACCCGTCCTTCAGGGATACGTCGGCGGAGGGGGCGTCCACCGCGGCAACCAGATCCTGTGCCAGCACCCGGTTGAGGGCTTTTTCGATGGACACCTCAACCGGTGCCAGTGCCGAAATATGTGCCATGGTCAGGTGCAGGGCTTCATCGAATCCTATGCGCGCTGTCATCCCAATTCTCCCGCAGCAATAGCCTTGATCTGGGCTTCAATTTGATTGTCCGTGCTGTGTTTCAGGGTGATGGCCTGTGCCGGGCACTCGGCCGTGCAGATGCCACAGCCCCGGCATTTTGGCGGAGGAATTTCCGAAACCCCGTCTGTGTTGATAAATGGCGCCTCGAACGGACAGACGCGCACGCAAATCACACAAGCGGTGCAGCGATCCGGGTCGACCTCGGCCACGGTGGCCGACGTCGTTATTTCGTTTCGACAAAGGACCTTGATGGCCTGCTGGGCCGCCCCCGCGGCCATGGCGATCGATTCGGAAATAAAGCGCGGGCTGTGGGCCAGGCCGGCAAGATAAATGCCCGGAGATGAGAATTCCATCGGCTGCAGCTTGACATGGGCTTCCATGAAAAAGCCCTCGGGGGTCAGGGGAAGCTTCAGCAGGCCGGCGAGCTGCCCGGAAGCTTCATGTGGACGGATGCCGGCGCTGAGCACGACCATATCGGCATCAACGCGAAAGTCATGAAGTGAGCTCCGATCTGTGAAGTCTACGATAATTTTTCCGGTTCCGTTTGTTTTCACCCGAGGGGGTTCTTCTGGGATGAAACGGAAGAAGAGCACTCCCCGGCGCCGGGCATCCAGGTAATAGAGCTCCTTGAAACCGAATGTCCTCAGGTCCCGGTAGAGAACCACGACCTGGACATCCGGGTTGGCTTCTTTCAGGGAGATGCTGTTTTTCATCGCGGCACTGCAACACACCCTGCTGCAGTAACCGAAATCTGCGTTGCGTGATCCGATGCACTGGATCATCACCACCCGCTGAAGGCCGCGGACCTGATCCGGGTCGGCCTGGATACGGCGGGCCAGCTCCACCTGGGTGAGCACGCGATCGTCTTTTCCGTAACCGTGCTCATCGGGCTCATAGGCCTGTCCTCCCGTTGCCACGATGACGGCTCCGTAATCGACGGGCTCTGGTTGGCCTGCCTCTTCCACGACCCCGCGGAAAGCACCGACCTGACCGTCGTGGGCGGTCAGCCGGCTGTTCAGGTGAACGTCGATATTCGGATGGATCAGCACGCGGCGCTCCAGGCGACGGATTAACTGCTGTGGTGAATCTCCTTCTAGGGTCTCTGTCAGGCTGTGGGCGAACCCCCCGAGCCGCTGGTCCTGCTCCACCAGGTGAACCCCGAAGCCCTGGTCGGCGACTGTCAGTGCGGCGGTCATGCCTGAAATACCGCCACCGACAACCATTGCTGCAGGTGTTACGAGATAACGCTGGTCCGTCAGCGGCTCCAGATAGCCGGCCTGCCGCACCGCCGCCAAAATCAAGGAAAGCGACTTTTCTGTCGCCTGTTGGGGTTCTCTCGGATGCACCCAGGAACACTGGTTCCGAATATTGGCCATGGTAACCAGATAGGGGTTCAGACCCGCTCTGCGCAGGGCATCTCGAAACAGCGATTCGTGGGTCTTTGGAGAGCAGGCCGCCACGACAATCCGGTTCAGATGCTGTTTCCGGATCACCTCGATCAGTCGGTCCAGGGTTTCCGCAGAACAGGTGAACATGAAATCCTCGGCGTGGGCGACCTCCGGCATTTGACGGAGACGATCCAACACTTCGGGAATTCGGACCACCCCGGCGATGTTCGATCCGCAATAGCAGACAAAGACGCCGACCCGTGGCTCCCCGTCGGTTGTTGGATCGGCGGTGATTTTAGGTTGAGAGACCGCGGTGTGGCGGGCGTCTGAAAGAAGGATTGAAATTTCTGCGGCGGCGGTTCCGGCCTGGACGACGGTTTCGGGGATGTCCTTGGGCGACTCGATGCCTCCACAGACGAATACGCCGGCACGGTTGGTGGCCACCGGTTCATCAAAGGGTGCGGTGGCAAACCCGTACGGATTGACCGTCAGGTGCAGTCTCGTGCACAGATCGCGCCACGATCCAGGAGGCTGGAACCCGCTGGAGAGCACGACCAGATCGAATTCTTCTTCCGTTTTTCGGTTCAGCCGGTGATCGAAGGTTTCGATGATCAGGTTTTCGTTCTCGGGGTCCTGGTACACTTGGGAGATCATCGAACGCCGATACTGAACCCCGTGCCGGTATCGGGCCCGGTCCACATAGTCATCGAAGCCCTTTCCATGGGCGCGGATATCCATGAAATAGATCACGGCCTCGGTCTCGGGAAGATGGCTTCGGGTCAATACGGCCTGCTTGGCGGCATGCATGCAGCAGACTGACGAGCAGAACGGCCGGTTCCGAGCGGCGTCTCTGGAGAGCACACACTGGATCCATGCCACCCGCCGGGGCGTGCTGCCGTCGGAGGGACGCTTCAGGTGGCCGGCAAAGGGCCCGGTCGCCGACAACAGGCGTTCGTATTGCAGGGAGGTAATCACGTTCCTGTAACGGCCGAAACCATACTCGCCGTGGCGGGGTGTCAGTGCCGGTTCAAAACCGACGGACAGCACCGCGGCTCCGACCGTGAGGGTCATCGTCTCCGGCTTCTGATCGAACTCCACGGCATCTGTCGGGCAGATTTTCTTGCACAGACCGCAGCGGCCCCGCGTCAGATACAGGCAGTTCTCGGCATCCAGAGCGTATTTTAGCGGCACCGCCTGGGGAAAGGTCACAAAGGCCGCCTTTCGCAGGCCTAAATTTCCGTTGAATGCGTCCGGCACCTTCTTGGGGCATTTTTCGGCGCACTGGCCGCAAGCGACGCACTTTTCCAGGTTGATGTAGCGGGGCCCCTTTTCGATGTGGGCAACAAACCGTCCCGGCTCTCCTTCCAGTTCGAGAAGCTGACTGTTGGACAGAATTTCGATGTTGGGATGACCGGCCACCCGCACCAGTTTTGGAGAGAACATGCAGGTGGAGCAGTCGTTGGTGGGAAAGGTCTTGTCCAGGCAGGCCATGGTGCCACCCACCGTGAACGCCTGATCGACCAGATAGACGAAAAAACCGGTGTCGGCCAGGTCGAGTGCACACTGGATGCCGCCGCCCATGACGAGAACCTTCCCCTCCGGCCGGCGGCGGGTGCGATGCGCCCTGGGATCCGGGGTCATGGGAGCAGCCTTCTTGCCCGTAGTAAAGGGACCGGATCGGCGATGTGCGTGCGGAGCCATCTCTGGGATCGGCCCACGCGGGTCAGGGCCAGTCTGAGCACTTCCGTAAAATAAAAGATCGGGAGTTTCCGACCGCCGGCGTCCGCCTGAATGGAATCCAAGTTGGACTGACAGAGCGGGCAGGACACCACAATGGCGTCCGCGCCGGTCCGGACGGCCTTGGCGAGCAGCTTCCGGGTCAGGGCCTCCTGAATGTCCCGCCGGCCGATCCCGATGCTGGCCCCGCAGCATGTGGTTTTGTAGGACCAGTCCAACACGTCTGCGCCTGCAGCGGCCGCCAGCCGATCCAGAGTCTGCGGATTTTCGTAATCGGTAAAACCGGTGATCCTGGGAGGACGGACCATCTGGCAGCCGTAGTAGCTGATCAGCTTTAGCCCGGAAAGCGGTCTGAGAAGGCGCCTGCGGATTTTTTCGATCATGTCGTCCCGGGACAGAAAACGGGTCATGTCATGGATCCGGGTCTTTCCGGTAACCGACCAGGGAACGTCAAAGATCCCTTTTCGAATCATGGCCTGGGAAAAACGCATCCGGTTGAAACAGTTTGCGCAGGGCACGACGACATCGAGCCCCATTTTTTCCGCTGCGGCAATATTTCGAGCCGGCAGCGCCACGGCCATCATTTCACTCAAACTATGGGCGGCCGTCGCTCCGCAGCAGGACCAGTCGTCTATCTCAACAAGTCCGATTTCCAGACTGCGGAAAACAGCATCGATGGAGTCGGCATAATCCCGGGCCATGCCTTCAAGAGAACAACCCGGATAAAACGCCAGCTTCATCAGTCTTTCTCCGCGTAGCGGTTTCGATAGAGTGCCCGGATCCCTCTAACGGCCTTGCATCGGTGCGGGATGAGTTTCAGTTTCCCGAGGCGCCACAGCGTATAGCCCAGTTCGATCTCCTGTCTCAAGGCGCCACTTCGGATCTTGTCCTTCAAAACGCCGGGTTTTAGATTGAGGGCGCCCATCAGCCAGAATTCGTTCACACGGCCAAATCGTTGAAGTTCTTCCAGAAAGGTTTGGTGAAACACGGCGAGATGGGGCTCTTTCGGACGTATTGTCGAATGGGTGGCCATTTTGCGGAGGTGATTGATCGTCTCTGCCACACCCACCTCATTGGGACAGTAGGTGGTGCACATTTCGCACGACAGGCACACCCACACGGTGGAAGACGCCAGAAGGGTTTCTCGCCATCCGAGTTGGATATATCGAATGACCTGGTGCGGTTTGACGTCCATAAACGCGCTCACCGGGCACGCGTTGGTGCAGCGCTCGCACTGGTAACAAGCGGACAGGTTGGCCCCCGTTTCACCCTCCACGCGCCTGAGAAAGTGATCGCCCCGGTCTCCAATCCGATGTCTTCTGTTCACATCCGATCGGGCCGAGCGCCGGTGTGCGGCATTGTCATGCATACGCCCTCCGAAGGCAGCCTGCAGCCGGCTTCGTTGAATGTCCGAGCAGTCTGTCGACTTCTTCCAGGAACCATGGAAAGATGTTCCGATTCGACGCCTCTATCCGGAAAACAAGATCCCGGTCGACGGCTCCGCTTTCAATGGCTTCTGCCCGGAGCGACTGGATTATTTCGCATCCGTCGACGGTTTGAGTACACGCATCGGTACAGCGGCCACAGCCCAGGCAGAGCCAAAGCGCGGGCGAGCGGAACAGCTCCTCTTCGAGGCCCAAATGGGCCATCCGGAAAACCGTTCTTGGATCGAAAACATCCCTGTGGCAGGCAATCGGGCAGGCGCTGCTGCATTCGCCGCATGTGAAACAGAGCCGGATGTGCGCCCTTTCCATGGGGCCCCGATAGGTGTTGAACGCGTGAATCACATTCCCGGAGATGATCTTTTCTGAGAACACCGGCAGGGGGTCCTCCAGCCATCTTTGCCAGCGGTGTTGGGTCACATCCGCGACGTCTCCACCCAGGCACGCGGCGGCAGCGCGCCATCGCACGCGCTGAAACCGGGCGAACAGATCCCGGTATCGCTGAAATGTTTCCCAGGAGATCCACTCGCGGGAGATCATTTCCATCCGGAGGTATTCGATAATTGCCGACGGCTTCACGGCGTTGGGGCAGATCTGCTCACAGCGACGACACGTCAGGCAGTACCATATTTCAGAATGACATAAAAGTTCCTCCAGCATTCCCAAAGAGGCCATCCGGACGATGTTCCGGGGCCGCAGCCGTCCCGTGGCAATGTTCACCGGGCACTCGGAATCGCACGAGCCGCACGTCCAGCAAAGGCGGCTGTCCGCCTTGGCACCGGATTCAATGGTATGTCCCAACTCCGGCCGAAATCGGACGGGATCTTCCATGAAACGCCCCCTTTTTCAAAAGTACTGGAGAATGTATCTGGCTGCAATGATGAAAACAATGCCGGCCGTAGAGGAAAAAAAAGAGATGGCAAACGCCACGACAAACGGAACAAACACATAGGTGGTTACCCTGGATGTGGGAAAGGTAAACAGAAACTGGTCCAATGGCATGAATCCATCTCTTGCGTCGGTGTCCTGGTGAGCGCTTCCCACCTTCCCATTGCAGGGGGCCCTGTTCGCTCGTCAGACTTCGTGAGAAGGGGCGGCCGGAGGGGCCATCAGCAAGCCGCTTGGCGGCACGGGTTTTTCAGAGCAGCAAACAGATCGAATTGTCTGGCAATAAACTCGGAAAGCCCTTCGACATTATCACTGCCGAATCGGGGGACGTTCCATCCCAGCGGGGAATCGCAGACGACGGCCATCAGGTTCGGATCGTTTCGACATGCCGGCGGTTTGTTGCGTTCCGGGCGAAACACCTCGATTTTCGGCAATTGCGCCCGTTTGAATCCTTCAACCAGGACAAGATCCATGCCGCTTAGCATCGGCAGCAGCTCCAACGGATGGTGATCATGATCCGCATCCATAACGATGCCGACTTTTGTCGGAGAGGTGACGATCGTGGCCGCAGCTCCGGCACGCTTGTGACGCCAGCTGTCTTTGCCCGGCTGGTCCATCTCGAAGCCGTGCACATCGTGTTTGATGGTCGCCACACGCAGCCCGCGGCATGTGAATTCCGCCACCAGTCCCACAGTCACCGTCGTTTTCCCGGCACCGGAAAATCCGGCAATACACACAACAGGCGGTTTCCTGGAGACCGAGGCGATTTTAGGCGTATTTCTATATGGATCGGGTGCCGTTTGCTGAGACTGCATCTTCAACCTCCGATAGCGTCCATCCCGTGGTTGTTCCTTCGCATTCCGGTCGATGAGCTCAAATGGTGCCGCCGCGGTTTGCCGGCGACCGCTGTTTAAAACAGATGGATATGCGGTCGGATTTCATGTTTGAATCCCTTACATTCCTTTCCCGAAGGGGCAATGCGGATACGTGCACTCCGGGCAGTCTTTGCACAGGCCCCCGTGACCGATAAAGGCCAGCTCCTTCTTGCCGATATTTTCTCCGGCCAGAATCCGCGGCAGGACCAGATCGAGTACCGTAATCCGGTGGTGCAGTCCGCAGGCAGGGACCCCCAAAAGCGGTACGCCGCCGATGTCGGCCACGAGAAACATGGCGCCGGGAAGTGCTGCGGCACCGTAATGCACTTCGCCGGCTCCGGCTATCCGAATGGCTTTACGGGTGACATCATCCGGATCGACGCTCATCCCGCCGGACACCAGGAGCAGATCGCAACCGGACGTCAGGTGATCCTCAATGGCCTTTGCGATGACTGTTTCATCATCCGGAGCGAACCGAACACCTGTCACTTCAGAACCGAAGCCGGTGATCTTTTCGGTAAGCGTGGGAGCGAATTTGTCTTCGATCAGACCGTGGAAAACCTCGCTGCCTGTGATGACCAAACCGGCCCTGGCCCTTCGCAAGGCGTTGACGGACAGCACCCCCCCGTTTTGGGCCGCAATGGCGGCAGCACGCTCCACCGGCGCCCGTTTCATCACCAGCGGAATGGCGCGGGTGGCCGCAACCAGTTCACCTTTTTTGACCAGTGTGTGACTGTGCAGGGTGGCGCACATGACTTCATCGACCATATTGAATGCCGCCAGGGCGGCGGCGTCAATGGTCAGCAGGCCGTCGCATCCCGCGTGAAGTCCGATTTTCCCCTCCTTCGAGTTGTCTTCCCAGACGATACCTTCTCCGGCCAGGCTGTTCGCCAGAATCGATGCCGCCTGGTTCTCATGGATCTCGTCTTCGTCCAGATCGATGAGATACAGGTGGTGTTTCCCCAGCTTTTGCAGGCGGCAGATGTCTTCATTGCAGACTTCGTGGCCTTTTCGAAAGGCGGGGCCCTTGAATTCTCCGGGCCGGATTTCAGTGATATCGTGGGCCAGATGGGTTCCGACGGCATCTTCGACTTTGATTTTCTTTAACACGGCATGCTCTCCTCGTGTTTAAGATGTTATTCCAGCGCGAAAAAAAGCGTGCAACGCTTTTATGAAACGCGACGATGTCGCTTGATGTTCCGATCGCACCTTCCAGCGGTGGGCTCCGGCACAAAGTTCATTTCGGGCCACGCCACTTCCTGCGCGTGGGAGAAATAACAGGTTTTCGAACACGGCTTGCACAATGTCCGACCGCCTTCGACCAGCTCCCGCCGATCCCGGACCACCTGCCCGCAGCGGCTGCAGGAAACTTTGCTGCGGGTCGGCCCCGGCAGATCCCACTCGTTAAACTTTACGTTTACCCGCTGCACGCGAAACAGCACGCTGTCGGGCATCCGCTTGTAGGCCTCCAGCTGCCGGGCCGATTTTTCCTCCACCTCCGGCGCATAGAGGGCGGCGAGGCTGCGCGCTTCCTCGGTGGAAATCACCCGGAATGCCTGGCCCGTTTCCAGATTGACGAACGTCGCCGCCATGATCCCGTAATCCATGAATTTCAGGCTCCGGCGTCCCAGCTTTACGCCGGTGACGTGGGCCACCGCGTCGGCCGTGCAGCGGTCCATTTCGACGTATACGATCAATTTCTTGATCTGGTCCCGGCGGGTCGGTTCATCCAGGCCGATCAGCCGGCATCCCAGCATGGCCATGCGGACGCCCACGACCTGCCCCGGGCAAAGATGTCCGTGGGCTCCGGCGGAGGTTTTCAACAGTTCATGAAAGGCCTTCACGATCATCGTCTCCTAAATTAACGTAATGTAGATTCCTGCAGGGCTTCGCCGCCGGCTCCGGATGTGAGGGAGAGAAACCGATCATGTTCGACTTTGATAAACAGATCTGTTGCCAGAGCCAGATTTTTATAGAATCCGGTATCCGCATTCTTAAGCACCTGTTGGACGAACCGGGGGACCCAGACGGCAATATGGTTTTTTATAAACACGCTCTGCTGATCAACGTATTCGAAGGCCCGGTCCATATGACGAGTCAACGTTGCCTCAACTTCCTTGAAAACCAGGAAATGCATGAACTCGAGCTCCGCGGCAAAATATGATCCGGAGGTTCTTTGAACTGGGCAGAGAGCTCAAGCCCGGCGTCACTGTAAAACGAGCGTACATGCATCGTTGAGTTACCCATTACTCTGCGCTCGCCGTCCAGATATACCGACCCGTAGGGCGGCGCCAGCAGGGCATACGGCCCGATAAATAGCCGCGCAAAGTCGACACAAAGGTCATCGATGTCATCTGCCCGGCCGGCAAATCCGCTCCGCATCACTTCAACATGAGGAGAAACCTCCGAACCCAGGATCTCTGCCTGGCGTTCGAGTTCCATCAACGTTTCATGTAAACCGATGCCGGGCGGGTGATAACATGCTGCGATATTCTTGTAGGCGGTGCCGCGAGCTTTCTCATATTTCAGCAGGTCAGCATTATTCATTGTGAATCTCCGTCAAACTTTACAAATCAAGTTTGTCAGGCTCGCCGCCCTCGACTGTTCGGAGAAGAGAACGGAAGGACGGGACTACATAACTATGGAAATATCGAACCGAAGCATCATTCCGGAACGGCTTCGAGTTTCAGGTATCGCTCACCCAGCGTATAGATCAACAACATGACCGACAGCCCGAACAACGCCACCAGGACCTCGTATACGGTCGGTATATAACTTACGATTTCAGGGCGGCCTTCGGCCATCTGTCCCAGGGGCCGGACCACGCCGCTCAGCACAAATTCCAACCGCCCGGCAAACATGCCGACGAGCAATAAGGCGCTGGCGGTCAATTTGCCCCAAGCAGTGGCTCGAATTGAAGGAATCAGCATCAACACCGTCGGGACCACCAGACCCAGCCAGAACTCGATGTTATATGGTATGGATCCGATCATATGTCTGAAGGCCCCATATTCTATCGCGGTAGATGAAATCCCGCCGCTAATCGTGCGCCACAAGAATAACACCAGGACCATGCCTGCTGTGATACCCATCAATCTGGCAGCCTCGTTGTATAACACCGTGTGTCCTTCCGATCTCTCCTGCCCCGACAACTCTTCATCCAAAATACAGAACAGAATCAAAGCAGCCAACCCCGAAGCAAAGCCGGTAAGCGGAAAATAAAACGAGAAAAACGATGCATTTAAAGATGGTCTCGCATCGGTCATTCCCAACAACCAACCCAGGGTCGTGGATGTAAAAATGGCTATCAGAAACACGAGGGTACCGAGTGCTCTGCTCATCTTCCCAGTATGTATTCTCCAGAATGCGGCCACCAGAAGAACGAAGTAGACCATGTAGAGCACGGCCAGCCACCACAGTGGGGATGACGGATTGGGTGACAGAAGAATATAAACGACCTTCAATGGTGCGCCAAGGTGCAGAATAAGGCACACAAAGGAACCGAGCAGGACTGCAATTTCAAGGTAAACCGTACGTTTTTCAATTGCTTCGTACCGCTTGATACCGAAAACAACCGGGATTGAAGAAACAAAAGCCAGTCCGGCGCTTGTCAGACTCAAAAAGATATAGGTCGACAATGGCAGCGTCCATACCAGCACGTCTGTTTTTGCATACACCGTAAAGCCGGCCGTGTATACTTTGAAAGTCGTCCAAAGCCCCAGCAGGATGCCTGCGACAAGAATACCGATCCACAGTTGACGTTTCATTTAAATCCCTCCTTTTGTCCTTGGGTAACCGGCTGCGCTGAAATCTCTGATGTAAAACACCGCAGGTTCGGTCCCCAGCGCTTCCTTCAGTCGAAAAGGTCTGAATTTTCCAAGCAATTGGTTCACCTGACTTTGAGGATCGTCAAGGTCTCCAAAGATTCTGGCATCGGCCGGGCAGGATTCGACACAACTTGGCAGTTTGTCTCTTTTGAGACGGTGATCGCAAAAAGTACATTTTTCAACGACCCCTTTCGGTCGTATGCCGGGAAGCGTTTCGTCCCGTTCGGGATTGTAGTACGGCGTTCCGTTGCCACCCACCTTGCGCACTTCCTCGGCGGGGGAGCTGGTCGCCCCCTGTATCACCGCTTTGTTTCCCCTCCACGAGGGATGGGCGTCTTTCCAGTTGAAATAGATCACGCCGTAAGGGCAATTGATCATACAGTACCTGCAGCCGATGCACTTTTTCGGATCGTGCATGGTGATGCCGTTGTCGAGCTTGTGCATGGCGTTGGTGGGACACCCCTGGGCACAGGGCGCATTCGTGCAGTGATTGCAGAGCGTCGGTATGTAGTGATAACGGACGTTGGGAAATGTACCCGACGTCTCTGTGATTTTGTGTGACCAATAGATTCCTTCGGACACGTTGTTTTCATTTCGACACGAAATGCTGCAAGACCCGCAGCCGACACACCGTTGGAGGTCGATGACCATCGCATATCTTGGCATTTGTTTGCCTCCTTATACCTTCTCGATTTTTATCCGGGTTACGGCATAATATGCGGAACTGCCGCTCAATGCCTCATACTGCGCGGGAATCAGGTCATTGCTGCTGCCCCCGCGCGGCACCTTTCCAAATTCTTTTGAGGCCAGCTGGCCGTAGGCCCAGTGCCCCTGGCCGTAACACTTGGCCACTGTGCCGGGGCGAACCCCTTCCCAGAGTTTGGCCGTGCAGACCAGACTCCCGGTGGGCGATGCGAGCCGTATTTGATCCCCTGTCTTGATACCGAGTTTTTGGGCATCCATCGGATTGATCTTGGCCACGTCATCCCAGACGTCATCACCGGGATCCAGATCCTTGAATTCAAAATACCAGGAGCAATTGGCCGATCTGCCTTCACGATTGAGACGGGATTTATGATCCACATGGATAAACGGATAGGTTTTTTCATCTCCGAGAATGTAGGGCTCTTCATAATGGGGGATAAAGGCCTGTTCACCGCGCGCCAAATAATTTGTTGCCTCCATCACGTCGTCGACCGAAACGCCATGCTTTTCAGCGTGTTTTTCAAGAGCCGCCTTGAGCGTTTCGCTGTAGAATTCGAACTTTTTGGTTTTGGTCTTCATGTTTCCCCAGCGCTTGCGATGCGGATACGGATTCGAGTTCCACACGCCGACCTTCCGAAATTCCTCCCATCCGTTGAACTTGTCGCCGCCCTTGTACTTGGAAGGATCCCAGAGATTCTGGGTGGCGTATTTCAAGGCATACAAGGCGAAGTCTTTCTCGTTTTCCGGCTCTTTCCCGGTTTCCGGATCCTTGTACGTCTTGTAGTGTCGCAACAGGTTGTCGAACCCGCGCTCGGACAATTTCTCGGCGATCAACCAGGGGATTTCGGTTTCGTCGATTTTGTAATCCCATAGGTTTTTAACGATGGGCTGCATCAGCGTGACATGGCGATAGCCGTTGCCGATGGCTTTGACATATCCCCATTTTTCGAACATGTGGTGGGTATCCGGCAAAACGATGTCGGAAAACCAGGAAAATTCAGACGCGTTGGTGGTGATATGGACCAAAAACGGGATTTTGGAGAGGGCCCGTTCCCAGCGTTCCGGCTGGGGGGCGGAAAACGAAAAATTGTTCATGTAGCCGATAGCCACTTTAATTTCGTAGGGATCTTCGTTCAGGATGCCGTCGGCGGCGTTATTGGTGATGACCCCCGCGCCGGGTTTTCCGGATTTTATGCAGGGGATATGAAGCCGGCCGCGCTGATCGATCTTTTCGTGTTTCTTGCCCTTTTTGGCGATATCGTCCATGAACTTGTTCGGCTTCGGGAACTTCGACGTATACTCCTTGTTCGCTTTCATGGTGCCGCCGAAATTGTCTACCCCACCCACAATGCCGTTGAGCGCGTGGACCGCCATGGCCGTATATCCGCCGCGGACCTGCATACAGGGACCGCCGCCCAGCCATGATATGGCGTGGGGTGCCGCCACGCCGAATCCTCTGGCCACACGGAGAATCTGCTCGGCGGGAATCCCTGTTATGGCCGCCGCCCATTCCGGTGTCTTATCCTTTAATTCAAGGTTCCAGTATTGGACGATACCGTTGGTGTGAAGCTCTTCAAATGTGTCCTCATCCACCGTCTGCCCGCTGATGAACAGGTTTTTGCCTTCCTTGAAATCCCCGACAAACGGCTTGTACCAGAGCCCTTCGGCGAGCAACACGTGAGATAGGGCAACGGCCAGGGCACCGTCCTCGCCCGGTTTGATGGGAAGCCACTCATCGGCCTTGCCTGCCGATGCCGACAATCGAGGTTCGACGATGGCGATGGTGGCCTTGTCTACAACGTCCCCCCAGACTTTCGAATAATAGGAAACCTGCCGGTTGGCCGCCAGGGGATCGGCTCCCCATAGCAAGATGTAATGGGAATTCAAAACGTCGTACTGCCGGTAGCTCCAGATCCCCTCGGTGTAGTAAGGGCCGAACTTTTCCGCTTCGGCACACAGGGAACTGTGGGAAATGTTGTTGGGAGAACCGATGATTTTGGTCATTCGGTCATAAAGTACATCCCGCATATAGGAATACCGCCCTCGCATGAGCATGTACTTATGGGTTTCATTATTTTTCCGAAGCTCCATAATGTTGTCGGCGATGGTGCCCAGCGCCTCGTCCCAGGTGATCGGAACAAACCTGGGATCTTCATTACGGCCCTTTTTCGGGTTGGTCCGCTTCATCGGTGTCTTGATCCGATCCGGGTCATAGACCTGTTGCAGGGACAGGTGAGACCTCACACAGCCTGCTCCCACGTTGACATTTGAATTGGGATTTCCACGGATCTTGACGGCTCTGCCGTCGACCACATAAACTTGCTTGGAACACCATGACGTGCACCCCTGGCAGGTCGCCGGCAGCCACTGCCCCTTTCCGTTGGAAACGTCTCCTGCGGCTGCAAATGCCTTGAGTTCAGGCTTGAGTCCTGTTCCCAAAGCAAATGCGGCCCCGGTGGTCGCTGATGCCTTGATGAAGGATCTTCGCGACAGGGAAATATTGTCGAGAAATTCCTGCATCAGGTCGTTGCGTTTGATCTTCGAGTTTTCCATTTTACCTCCCCGTGATTGCTTGTTGTTGCGTCGAACCGATGCGCCGGCGCCAAATCCGTGAGGCCAGGAATTCGGCTTTAGCGCGGAGCCGCCGGTGGATCACTCGATTCCGCCTCGCTTTCCCGGATGCATCTCAACCAGTAAAGCAGTTCGTCCGGATCTACCGGTTTGTATAAACATGCGAAAATGTGAAAACTGATGGCTTCCTTGAGTTGGGGATGAAAACGTTCTCTTGATGTGCATAAAAAACCGACGGAAGGGAACAGGACCGTCAGTTCCCGAATGGTGCGGTTGTCCAGGGGTACGCTGTCGATGTCGAGAATCCCGGCGAGACAGGGTTCCGCACGGAGTTGATCCTTGAAATCGGCTATGGCTCCGAATGCCTGGACCAGGTAGTTCATGTGTTCAATCTCATGGATGAGGGTCTTGACCTCCTCTTCATCTGTGCTGAGAATTAAAATTTTTCCGTAAGATATCGACTGGTTGGACAATTTTTAGAGTCCTCCGACCACCACCGAGTCACATCGTGCACATGCATCCGCAAATTTGATGCCACAACAGCATGTCCCGATGTATCTGTTCGGTTTAACGGGGTTTCAAAATAGAATATTTTGTAGAAATTTTGATATGTTATGAATATATGGGATCGTGATCGCCGATTAGGTTGTTGCGCAGGGCATCACTGCCGGAGGAGGAGATGTGAATCTCAAACGCGTTTCAGATGTCCGATTTTCGGACATTGAAATCCTGAAGATAGTTAAAATGATATAATTTTAAATTGTTATGATGTCCGATATCCGGACGAACCTTTCAAACAACGACCGGACAGCAAGGGACGATTGCTGCAAACAGCGGGAAGATCCAGACCCCGGACCCGTACCTTCTTCAATCGGAACATTTATGACGACTGCTATAACAGCCGGGCAAGGGGTTATCCCAGGCGAAGGCTGCCATTGACAAGGAATTGACCTCCAGGGGATCAGTGGACCGTGGGATCCATGATCTGATATTTTTTTAACTTCTCATAAAGGGTGCTTCGACTGATACCAAGACGCCGGGCGGCTTCGGTCTTGTTCCATTGGCACTCCCTGAGCACTTTTTGAATCAGGTTTTCCTCGGAATGCACGATGCTGCGGACGGCCTTGGGATCAGGAGAGGTGGTTGCCGCGGCGACCGGGGCCGGGAGATCCTTCGGTTCAATCAGGGCACCTTTGGCCAGAACGACCGCATGTTCGATGGTGTTCTCCAGCTCCCGCACATTGCCCGGCCACGAATAGTCGAGCAGGCGCTTCATCGCGTCGCTTCGGAACCCCGTAATGGGTTTATCCTGCTCATGGGCAAATTTGGCCAGAAAATGCCTGGCCAGCAAGTGGATGTCCCTCCGGCGATCTCTCAATGGCGGTAGCTGTATCGGTATCACATTCAGCCTGTAGAAAAGATCCTCTCTAAAGGTTCCCCTGTGTACTTCCTCGAGGAGGTTCTTGTTGGTGGCGGCCAGAATCCGCACGTTGACCTTCATCGATCGGCCGCCGCCCAACCGGTTGATGGTCTGCTGCTGCAGAACACGAAGCAATTTCGTCTGGGCGGCCGGATCGATCTCCCCGATTTCATCCATAAAAACCGTGCCTCCGTCAGCCCGCTCAAACTTTCCCCTCTTGCGGCGCAGGGCTCCGGTAAAGGCTCCTTTCTCATGACCGAACAGCTCGCTTTCCAGAAGGGTGGAAGGGTAGGCTGAACAATTGATGATCACAAAGGGGCTGCCATGCCGATGGCTCTTATCGTGGATGGCCTGGGCGACTAGTTCCTTTCCGGTGCCGCTTTCCCCCTGAATTAAAACCGTAGTATCGGTTGGCGCCACGTCTTCGATCAGTTTGAATACCACCTGCATGCTCGGGTCCTTGCCGACCAGTCCGCTAAAGCCGGTATCTGCCTCCACACGTAGTCGAAGATCACGAATCTCTTCTTCATGGATCTTGGCGCGATGGATCGCACCGGCGGCTTGATTGAGGATCATTGTAACGATATCGAGCTCATGCCGGACGCATCGGCAATCTCCGGGGCAGGTCACAATCAAGGCCCCGAGCGACATATCGTGATATCGGATCGGAAACAGCGCAATCTGGTTCGATCGGTCAAGGGGTTCCGGCAAATGCAGCTTCGAAATGTCGGCCTGTCCGATAATCGACATTTCGGTGTGTCTGGCCAATGCGTCGTAGACATCGTCGTAGGTTTCGGAGTCAACACTCTGGAGGGCCCTGGGTGTCGCAAGGGTGATGCGACGTTCGGCACTGTTGAAAACCAGCAAGCTCATCTCACGGCACTCCACGATACCCGTTAAGGTCCGAAGCAGAAACTGGCATATCGGATTCAGCCCTGGAAGCGAGGCTAGTTTTTGTGAAATGGAAAATGAGGTCTGCAATTGCCGGTGGGCCCGGTCCAGTTCCAGATTTTTCCGCTCCAACCTGACATTATACTCCTTCAGCTGTTTCGTATACGTTTGGATCCGCAAAAGCATGCCATTGAAGGCGCGAGCCAGCTTGGTGATTTCCTCACGGCCTTCGATGTCAACCTGGCTGTCCAGCGTGCCCGCGTCAATTTCTTCAGCCGCTCTTGTCAGCCTGACCAAGGGCCAGGTCAGCCGATTGATCAGCAAATGGCTGACAAAAAGAGATATCAATACGATGACACCGGTCGTCAGGCTCATCCTCAGCCAGAGGTCTGCCACCTGCCTTCGAAGCGGCTCTTCAGAAAGGCCCAATCGAAGAATCCCGGCTTTGCCGTCGAAAATCGGCCAGGCAACGTCCAGAATATGTTCCCCGTCCTGGGTGATCAGTTTTTCCAGGTGCCCGCTGTTTGGGTGAAGCGGGAGATTGGCATCAATCAGCCGCACCGGCATTCCGTCACCGAAGGTGTGGGTGATGACACTTCCACCTTTGCTCACGAACAGGTAAACGAGCCCTGATTCGGCAGCCATCTGGTCGTCCAGAAGTTTCTGGAGGGCCACCAGATCGTTGATAAGCACCTTGTCCGCGGCGATAAGCGCAAGATTGTGTGCGATATATTTTCTGCCCGGGTGGTGGCTGCCCTGACGAGGCTCTGACCGTATCGGTGGGCCACAATCTGGGAGATCCCCGTCGCGCTGGCGACGATCAGCAGCGCGACGGCCAGCATGATGGACCGTTTAAGAGTCTTGGGCCTCATCGGATGCCTCCATCATGCGGTTCCGCAATTGCCGATAGATTCTGCGCGTCGTCTCATACCACTCTTCCTTGGGCGCAACAAACCGTTCAATCATCAATTCACCAAGAATCGCTTTTCCTTTTTTGTCGTCATGCATAGAGTACAGCAGATCCCGGATCCGGGCCTTCACATCTTCGGGCAAATACACGGATGCCACCAGTGGCGGGCTTCCGAAAGGCTCGGAGCGCCGGATGACACGCGTCATGTCCGTATAGTAGGGGTTTCGGATTCGGTAATATTCCCATTTGTGTCCATCGACCGCAGCACCATCGACAAGGCCTTTTGCAACGGCCATTATGGAATTGTCGTGGCTGTAGGTATATGCCACACTACCGAAAAAATCGGACGGATGCTCGTTCATTTCGCCGAGCCAGAAGTTCGGCACCAGGGTTCCGGTGTTCGACTCGGGATCGGTAAAGGCAAACATCCTGCCGCGCAAATCCGCCAGGCTTTTGTAGGGGCTGTTTTTGTTTACGATGAGATAGGATCGATAGAAAGGCTCACCGCGGACGATCGGGGTCGCCAGGGCTTCAAAACCGAACATATCCTTTCCCAGGGCGTAGGGTCCGGTGCAGATAAACGCCAGATCGACCTGGCGTTTCGGAAACAGTTCATTAACTTCACCGTAGGTCTTTCGCTGGACGAGCCGAACCGTGTATCCCAACTGATCGCCGATATAATCGAGCAGCTGCTGATAATAGACCAGGGTTTCCTTGGGGGAAATCATTGCCGCCACCGCAACGCGCAGTGTATCTTTCTCGGCAATGTAATCCTCCATCGCCTTGACCTTGATGGTCTGGGTGAGATCGACGGGCTTGTAGTCCGCGTCACCGCTGCAGCCCGCAACAAAAAGTATCAGAGTGGCCGCCAACAGGCAGATCGATCCGCAATACCATGTGAACGGTCGGTTCCTCACTTCCCCTTGCTCCTCTCTGTGATGGCTCAAGTATGTTGGTGCCTTGCCGTTTGTTTTTTATATGGGGATTGCGTTCCTACTCCAGCCGCCAGGCCGGTCAATGAATGAAGCTTTCATTGTCCATGTTGTGCTTCAAGCCTGTCGGGATCTGCATCCTCAGCGTTTGTCGGCAACATGGGGATACACTCCACGACGTCGAAATCGATCGATTAATTGCTTGCGGCCCGTTTGTGTACAAAGGGAGACAGGGGGGTCCGTTATGCCGATGGCTCACTCGAGCCGGTTCCCCGGGTCTCGCCGGTATCGAACACGTCACAATCCAAGGTGGTTCAGATTAAGGCGATCCCTTCGAGATCCTTCATGACGGTTTCAGAGACAGGGCCCACACTGTCTCGCAGAAAGACGCTGTGGGCAGCGGATCAATACGGCCGCAATGGTTTATTATTAAAGATATTGTAACTTATAAGAAAGTCAATGTTGGCCGATCCTAGTTGGGGAGACGTTGTTGAATTTAACGACGAACCGAAGAACCTCGTGACGCTTTTTACACTTTTTTATTGCGGGCTAGATCGAATGCGGATTTAAGTGGTGTATACATAAAATGGATATCCCCATTTTCTGCAAGAGCGTCTTCAGATGTATGAACTCATATCTATATTCCATACTGGTGAGACCGAGGATCTTCAAACAAAAACGCATGTGGGGGAAAATAGCCGTGTAACTGTAAAAAATCATCACAATAAGGACAGGCATCGCAAATAACCCGATGCTTTTTCCAACCCAGAAGTTATTCATCTTATCTCCGATAGAAGGGTACTCCTTCAATGCAACTAAAAGGTCCGGCCAGAACGCTAATTTGAGGTGTTCCCAAGTACTTTCGTGTACGGCACCGAATAATGCCACGATTTTCCGATATCCAGACCATTCGTAGATAAAGTGAAAAGCAGACCCCGCAAAGAAAATAAAAATGATTCCGAGAAGCTCAAATTTCAGGGGTAAGCTCATTTGATCAACTTCGCTAATTGGCCCGTTGTTTGTGACCTTTCTACATTTCTGTGAAAATTCAAACGTGAGCTCGATGTTTTCACTTTCATGGGAACGAAAATTTTGAATCCGATGAAGACGGGTGTCATTGAAGGGCTGATGCGTTGAGAAAAGGGCGTTGATATCCGATCAGGAGGTACGCTGCATGCCGGCAGTGAATATACCCGCTCCAATTAACGCAGTTCCGCCGCAACGGCTGAACCACTTGCGGACCTGTTTCTTTCTCATGTGCTCACCCAGTTGACCGGCGAATATCGCATATAGGGCGGCGTTGACCGTGGCCAGGATTAAAAAGGTGCCCCCGAGTAGGGTTAGCTGCGGAAGTGCTGGTTTCACCGGGTCAATAAATTGTGGAAGGAATGCGACAAAAAAGGCAATGCTCTTTGGGTTCAGGGCCGTGACGATATATGAACTGCGTAACAGGGATCCATGTGAGTCATTTCTTTTGTTATCCTGGACAGAATTGCTTTTTGGGTCTACTCTCCAGAGTTTGATTCCAAGATAAATCAAATAAAAGGCTCCTACCCATTTGAATATGCTAAAAAGGGCTGCCGATGCAGACATTATCGCCCCGAGCCCTAACAGAGATAACGTCATTGCCGTAAAATCCCCCAAAAGTACACCCGCCACAAGGGGTACCACGGACCTGCGCCCATGGGCTACCGCCTGACTGATGACCAGAAGGATTGTCGGTCCCGGTATGATGAGGATTATCGTTGCCGCCAGTACAAAAGGGATATAGAGATCCAGATTCACGAAGCGCTCCACTTCTCATTTTAGGCAATTTAGGCATTTCCGGCGTTTCAGGCATTTATATAACCGAAGTAAAACGAGGCCAATCTAGCAACAACACCCGCCTCCGGAACTTTTCGTGATCCTTTTGTCCTTGAGCCAGGTATTGATGATCAGGGAGGCACACCCGACACCCGGGTTTACGGAGATCGCATCGACCGGACAATTATGGGAACAGGCGCCGCATTCCATGCATCCGTTCAAATCGACAATCTCCATGACGTTTCCATCCGGTTCAAACACCCCATGGGGGCAGACCAGATGGCAAATGCCGCACCCGATGCACAACTCCCGATCCAGTTTCAGCGTCGTCACATCGGGAAGATATCGGAACTCTTTCATACAAGGACCTTTCTATACCTCAATCTCGAGTTAAGCGATAAACCCTGAAGTAATCCATACCGCCACTGCAGCCAGGGCTGATGCGGCCTGAATCGGGATGGCCCGGCGCATTTCTTTTTCTACCCCGGATGGAGATGTAAACGGCGTGGATCCGGTAAAGTTCATGGCCAGGTAGGAGCTGATGGCGGTGGACCAGAGTATTAAACCGACCATGCCCCAGCCGTTTGTATGCCAGGAAAAGAACAACGCGACCACCGCGCCGGCGACCACGCCCGTGATGGCGCCCTTGACGGAAAAGGCCCGTCCCGGAAGATAGGGCAGAAGTGCGGGTACCAACGCAGCACCGGCGATCACTCCGACAAGATAGGCGGCCATCGCCATGCCGCCCCTCAACAGGGCCCCCTGGATGGAAAAAATACTTGGGCCGATGCCGGAGATGATGAACGCCGCGAGAAGCACCCACAGCGTCGGTTTGGGCAGATAGGACAGTTCCACCGGTATCAGTACCAGCCGTTCCATAAAGGAAAATGTCACTCGCCGCATGGTGTCGTCCGCGGTCATCCCCTGATCCAGGAATGGAACGATATCTTTTGACCGTATCGGGCCCCAGACGACTTCGAAATCGCAGCCTTTTTTTACGTCCCGGCCGGATACGCCCGTTGCGCAAAGCTGCGGCAGGATCAGTTTTCGATGCTGGACCAGATGGGCCAGACCGCTCGTGTTTACCCGGGATATAACTTCCCGGGTGGAAAAGGTTCCTTTCCCCGCAGCACACCAGACATTGATGCCATGGGTGTCCAGCACCAGCAGCCATAGGTCCCGCCCGTTGAGATCCCGTCGCACCGTGTCGAACGTCAGTTTGAAATTTGCCGTGACCACCACCGGTGCTTCCGCATCGGGATGGCCGACCGAGTAAATTCCAGGAGCCACACGGTAGTCGTGTCGCCCGACGCCCAGGCGGGTGAGGATCGTACCGAACCGGTCGGCCACCCCCCATTGGGAATGGATCCGGGGAACAGGGCCCACGGCAGTGCCGATAAACTCCGCCACGAACCGCTGCACCCGGTAGCCGGGCTTGTCATAGGGACTGGTTTTGGGGGGCGGGGGGCCGCCGCAACAGACTTCATCCGTGTCACCGGTCGGATCAGCCGGCAAACAATCGCAAGCGGATTTCAACGTGGCGCCGCAGTTTCCGGTGATGAAGGATTCCTGCGGGGGACCGCCGCAACAGGGATCACCCGCATCACCCCCCGGATTCGCTGGGGAACCCTCACAAAGGGGTTTCGAAGTGGCGCAGCAGTCTTCGGTGATGAGTGATTCTTGGGGAAAGTCAGGTTTCATGTTTGGATACACTTCCGCTTTTAATTTAGAAAATATTTATGCCTTGAAGTTAAACTGTTTATAAGTTTGCGACGTATTGTTTAAATTGATCGAGCCTTTCCCGATCCAGGCAGTAGCAGGTGCGCGGCCCCTCGATCTCTCCTTTGACCAGGCCGGCGGACTTCAGCTGCTTCAGGTGCTGGCTGACGGTCGACTGGGCCAGGGGCAGGCTATCGACAATCGTGCCACAGATGCATTTGTCCATTTTTTTCAGGAATTCCAGGATCCGGACCCGCGCCGGGTGACCCAGCGCCCGACACAATTCGGCCAGGTCCTCAACATCGAGGGTGTCTTTTCTATCGGCAACCGCAGTTTCCATTCACCTTGTCTCCATGGTTCCACGGGGTGAACCCGTGGGCTCCCCCTGTGTTATTCATCGTTAATCGTCGATATACGATGGGGGTGTCCACCGTCAAGGCTTTTTCCATCCGGAGGCTGTCGGCGTCGGGATCGGTATCGGAATCGGAATCGAAACAGCACGACGATCTTCGAAGTCGATACCGATTCCGAACCCGATACCGATCCCGAAGATTTATCCTCCTAAGACAGATAAATCTTATGAGGGGCGGGGGGCGGGTCGAAACTCGCGGACAAGGCGGCTGAATGATCGGATGTCTTCGTTCGAGCCTCGTTGCGCATACCGGAGCCGAACATACAGCCGGATGATGGACTCGGCGCGTTCCCCCTGCTCGAGTTTCAGGTCGCGAATGGTCTGTAAATAATCCAGGGGTCCCTGGTCGGGTCGCCTGGGCACCCGGCAACGGGCCAGTTTTCTGCAAAACCTTTGATAACCTGCCTTGACAGGATCCCGTAATGAGGGTCGACGCCCACGAGACACCCACACGTAGAGCCATGTCGCCAAACCCGTCAGGAGCAGCCCCGCAGCCAGAAGGCGGAACACCCCCCCCGACGATCGCGTGCGGATACCGAATCTTGAAAACAGGCGTTGTTGCCGAAGGGCGGTATAGCCGATGACCTGACGGCGCCACAGTGAGCTGGCAGCATCCCACCCCAAGGTGAAATTTCGGAACACACGGGCTAACGGCCCCTTGAGGCCGGTGGACAGGGCTTCGGCGCGCTCATTTGGCGGCAGCGCCGCTGCCACACCGGATGTGATGCGCTCCGGAGCCACGACTGCGGTGGGATCGATCCGGCTCCAGCCGGTATTGGAGCTCCATATCTCTGTCCAGGCGTGGGCATCGGACTGGCGGACGATCCAGTAATCGCCGAACGGATTTCGCTCGCCTCCTAAATAGCCACCCACCACCCGGGCAGGAATGCCGGCGCTGCGCATGAGAAATGCCAGGGCTGATGCGTAGTGCTCACAGTATCCCCGCCGTGTCTCGAAGAGAAAATCATCGATGGCGTCCTCTCCCAGAAGCGGGGGATTCAAGGTATATGCGAAACCGTTGCCCCGGAAAAATGCCATGGCCGCCGAGACCACATCGGCCGGGCCTGTTGCCGAGGACACCCATTGACGGGCCAGCTGGCGGGCTTTCGGATTACCGAGTTCCCCGGGAAGTAAAAACATCTTTACCTCGGGCGGCCGCGGCCCGGTGTTAAATTCCGGATAAGACGACATGCGATACTGGAGCGGTCGGGTCCGTTCCTCTTTCCATTGCAGCGTGTGGTCATCGAAGGCGATGGCCCGGGGCGGCACGGTTGCCGGAAGGTCCAGTGCAAACAGCCATCGCTGCTGACGGGATTCCAACGTTATCGTATACGCGATGGGCCGCTTTCCGCTTACCACAGGCTGAAGAACCGGTGTCTGCCCGGTCGACCGCCATCCCCGGCCGTCGAATTCCGAAAACACCAGGCCCCGCCAGTAGAGATGTTCCGGTGGCGGCGGATTCCCTGAAAATTGCACCCTGAAGGCCACATCATCGTTTCGGACGAGCTGAGAAACCGATCCGGGAGACAGGCGCTCCGAAAAACCTGTCACTCCGGCGGTACCGGCGGATAATTGCCACAGACTGCCCTGTATTCGCGGAAACAGCACAAAGAAGACAACCGCCAGGGGTACGGCAAATAGCAGCATCCGCCCGGCAAGCTTTGTGTGGGCAGGGAAGCCGCCGACCGGATGATTGATGTGCACCAAAACCGCCGTGGTCAACCACACCGCCGAGAGCATATACGGCAGCATGATCAGGGCATTGGAATAGAGCAGGTTCGTGATAATCAGAAAATAGGTCAGGAATACGGCCATCATGCGGTCCCGATACGTGCGGGTTTCCAAGGGTTTCAAACCCACCATAATGACGAGAATGGTGGTTCCCACCTCGCGATCGAACCGGAATCCGGATGTGGCCAGAGCAGCGATGAATCCGGCAATGGCCAGGACATGGCGAAGCACTGCACCCGGCCAGGGAAATTGGCGGCGGGCACAGAGGATAGCCCATCCCCAGCATGCCAGGCACCAGACCGTGACCCACACCGGCAGACGGAACGCGTGGGGCATCAGCGCGACCGCCAACGAAGCGATCAGCAGGTGAAGCTGTTGCAGGCTATTTCTGCTCACGGCATGGCCTCCGGATTCCCAAAAAGCGCCAGGGATCGCAGGCAGGCACGTTTGTGGGTCTCTCCCCGGGCGGGTGGGATGCGTTGTCCCGGCAGGGCCAATCCATAGGCCATCCCAAGGCGATCTGCCTTCAAGACCATGTCACACAGACGGGAAAGTTTCCGTTCCGGAGCGGCCCCCCGGATAGCCCCCCAATCCAGTGTGATAGTCTCCCCTGACGGGTCGGCAAAGGTTTTGACGTAGAGCCCCTGCTCTCGGGAGAACGCCTTCCAGGATATGTGCTGCAAGGGATCTCCGGGCTGGTAGGCGGTCAATCCCTGGAAATCGGCAGAGCCTCTCGCCTTCGAAGGCGCGGTGCCGCTGCCAAGGGTATCCGGAGCGGGATCGGTTCGAAACGCTCCCGGTGCCGGTGCCGGATACACGATACAGTCGGTGCCGACGGCGATGAAGGCCCATGCTCGAAACAGGCCCAGAGGGTATCGCGTGGATATGCGCATTTTTTCCGGTTTGACGACACCTCTCCGGATGGGTTTCAAGGGCACCCGCACGCAGTCGATGCTGTCAGGGGCCAGATCGGCGAGCAATCGTTCCGGATATCCCGGAAATTGAAACGCCACGCTGCATCGCTTCGGACCGTGATTCCGGATCAGACATTCAAAAAATGCCGTTCGGTTCAGGAACACGGGGGAGGCGGTGATCGCTTGGATTTCCAGTTTGGTGAGGTTTTGATGGGTGTCGAAGATCGACACGAAGAGAATGCCGGCCAGCAGAAACGTCAGCAGGAAGGCGAAGTTGTTGTTGTGATTCACCGACCCCATCAGCATCGCTGCCAGCACTGCGATGAATACCAGGCCCGTGCGGGTCGGCAGCACATAGATGGCACCCCGGCGAAGCATCTGGGTGTTGTTGCGCAGTTGGCGGCTCATGTTGGTTCGTTCATGTAACCCCGGCGCCATGGGCGATGTCGGAGACAACCGATGCTACCTGAAATGCATTCAACCGGGGTGATGGAGTGACGGAGCAATGGATGCCACAAGATCTTTTTTTCGACACTCCAATACTCCAGAACTCCAATGCCCGGAAAGTATCCAGGACAAACCGGCCCCCTCTGGTGGAGCATCGGGTTGGGACATCTGGGCACGGGTTCTTTTTCGTCAGGTCGGTACCGGAACCTGAAGCAGAATTTCCATAAGTTTCTCATGGGAAAATTCGCGGTAATCTTCTCTTGAGCGGAGCCGGTGAGCGACGACCCAGGGCAGCACTTTTTGCACGTCTTCGGGAAGGACGAAATCTCGCCCCCGTAGAAACGCCCATGAACGCGCCGCCCGTAGTATGGACAACCCTGCCCGGGGCGACAGGCCAAGGGCGAAGTCGGGTGCGGATCGTGAAAACAGGAGCAGATCTTCGACATACTCCAGAAGTGTGTCGGAGGCGTGAACTTGCGCAATCTGTTCCTGGATGCGCATGACATTCCCGTTGGTCAGAAACGGTCTTAAATCGGAAAGCGCTTGCTGCACATCGCCCTTTTGCAGCAGTGTTTTTTCCGCTTCACGTCCGGGGTAGCCCAGATGGATGCGCATCAGAAAGCGATCCAGCTGGGACTCGGGCAGGGGAAAGGTTCCGGACTGCTCGAATGGGTTTTGGGTGGCGATGACATAGAAGGGTTCTTTCAGACGCCGGGTTTTTCCCTCGACGGTCACCTGACGCTCTTCCATGGCTTCCAGCAGGGCACTCTGTGTTTTGGGTGTCGCCCGGTTGATTTCGTCGGCCAGCAGCACCTGAGTAAAGATAGGGCCCGGATGAAAAATAAATGAGCCGTTCTTTCGATCGAAGACCGATGTGCCGAGGATGTCCCCCGGGAGCAGGTCGCTGGTGAACTGGATACGTTGGAAACGGAGACCGAGACATTTGGACAGTACCTTGGCCAAGGTTGTTTTTCCGATTCCCGGCAGGTCTTCGATGAGAAGATGGCCCCGTGCAAGGAGACAGGTCAGGGCAAGTTGGATCTGTTTCTGCTTTCCCAGAACCACGGTGCCGATCTGGCTGACGATCTCCTCAAAGGGTTCTCGCATGGTTATCCCCCGATCTGGAGGCGGTCGTAAATGCCTGAAGCGGCGGCATAAGACAGGATTACCAGGGTCAGCCCGGCGCAACCATGCCCGAGGATCCGGTGAAGGCGGCCCTCTTTTCGGCGTTCCCGATACCCCAGAAAGAAACCCAGGGCTGCACCGGCAAGGACGCCGCCGCCGTGGGCCCAGTTGTTGATTCCCGGCACCATGAATCCGAACAGCAAGATACCGACCGCCCACGCGCCGATTTGCTTGAAGAGCGCCTGACCGTAGAGTCCCCCCCGACTCAGACCGTAGTAAAGCAGGGCTCCGATCATCGCACAAACCGCCCCGGAGGCCCCGATCGTAAAGGTCACCCCCGCCCTGTAGGAAATCCAATATCCGGCAACGCCGCCCAGAGTGTAGATGCTAAAGGCACGGTAACCGCCGAACTCACGGATGACCACCGGCGCCAGTTGGCTCAACGCCAGCATGTTGAATGCTATGTGCAGGAGGCCTCCATGCAGGTACACGGCCGATATCAGTGTCCAGAGGCGGCCGAAGCGGTCGATGGGGATGGTTCCTGTGGCGCCCAATAACAGCAGGCTCCGGTTCTCCGGCGACAGCACGTGAAAGGGATTCATCGACAACCCGGGCATCCGGGAGTTGAGAAACAACGACAGGCAAAACATGGCGACGTTGGCGATGATGATGGTGCGCACCAGTCGATCCGATTCCGCCAGGTGGCGGGTGAGAAAGTTGTTTTTCAATCGGCTGCCGGGCCGCCGTTCACCGCAGTGGGGGCAGCGCGCTTCATCGGCGCTGACAAGGCGTCGGCAGTTCGGACACAGGATCGAGGTTCGGGATGTACGGTTCATGTCAAATGTGACTTTCGTTGAAGAAGCATGTGGCCAAATGATTGCGGCAGAACATGCATTTGTCAAATCCTGGCGTTACCCAGCACGCATGAAATCGTTTCAGCAGGTTGCGACGATATCCGGGTCCCATCGAGCCGCTTTCCCTTGACCCGCTGCAGAAGGACAGATATGGTGCTCATTTTCCGGCCGTCGCCCGGATGCGGATCAAGAGGATCATTTCCCGTCCGGTTGTGGCTTTTAAATACATAAACGCTGGAAATTCAACTTGCGTGGGAGTGATCCCTGGACCCTCTTCTCCCGCTCATCGGGAGAAACACCAAACAAGATAACGGCTTTCGAAAATTACCTCATGCAAACCACCACCCTAAAATCCGATGCACTGCTGCTGGTGACCGCCACGATCTGGGGCTTTGCCTTCGTGGCCCAGCGGGTCGGTATGGATCATGTCGGGCCGTTTACCTTCAATGGCATCCGGTTTGCGCTCGGCAGCCTCGTGCTGCTTCCAATGATCATCCGTAACTCCGGCAGGCGAGACCGCTTTGAATCGCCTCACGATCCCGTGGGTGGAAAGGCACTGATCGCCGCCGGCGCGCTCACAGGCCTGGCACTGTTTGCCGGGGCATCTCTTCAGCAGGTCGGACTGGTCTATACAACAGCCGGCAATGCCGGATTCATCACGGGATTGTATGTCGTCATCGTGCCGATTCTGGGGCTGATCTGGGGACAGCGACCGGGCGGCGGGACCTGGGTCGGTGCTTTTCTGGCGGCGGTGGGACTCTACCTGCTGAGCGTCACGGATAATTTTACCATCGCCTTCGGCGATCTCCTTGAATTGATCGGAGCGTTTTTCTGGGCCGGCCACGTGCTGATTATCGGATGGCTGTCTCCCCGCACCGACTCCCTGAAACTCGCCTGTTTCCAGTATGCCGCCTGTTCCGCCCTGAGCCTGATCACGGCCGTCATCTTCGAGACCATGACCATGGACGGAATTGTCAATGCACTTGTTCCGATCCTTTATGGCGGGGTTATGTCCGTAGGGATCGCCTATACCCTCCAGGTCGTCGCCCAGCGCCATGCGCACCCGGCCCATGCAGCCATTCTTCTGAGTCTGGAAGCGGTGTTTGCCGCCCTGGGAGGATGGATTCTTCTGGGTGAGCGGCTCTCCGCCAGAGGATTCACCGGTTGCGCACTCATGTTGGCCGGAATGCTGTTGTCTCAACTCTGGGAGCTTTATAGGCGGAAACCCGCCACATCTTCGCTTCCCGGCACTTCGGACAGCGTCACCGAACCGTTATCCTGACGGCCGCTCGCAAGGGATTAACACCCGCTGCGCTAAAGACGCAGAGTTCGCAGAGAAAGTATATTTCATGTGCCGCTGAGACGCCGGCACATGAAATGATTCGCAGCCCTTCGGGCATCCGAACGTGGCACTTGAGGAATAGCGTTTCGATTATATCGCCTCCGACAAGTTCTTTCAGGAAGCTCCTTTTATGTTTTCCGCCCTCCTTGCCCTGAGGCTCTCGAATGGGCAGCGGAAAACATAAAACAGATCATCTCTGCGACCTTTGCGTCTTTGCGATGGGATTTTATTCCTGCCAGACTTGGACGGAGGGGAACCGACTCGGATCCGTGTGGGGGAAGAATTTCGCAGCGGAGAACCGATTCATGAAGTCCTGGTTCACATTCAGTTCCATGTAAGTGATACGCTCCTGGATGGCATCGATCTCATCGACGGCATCTGTGGACATCAGGGCCATGGTCGCCCCCCCCAGAGAACTGTTTCCCAGCGGCTTGTAGCGGTCAATGTCCAGGTCCGGCAGCATGCCGATGGAGATGGCCGAGGCTGGTCGGATGAACGATCCAAATGTGCCGGCCACATAAAATTTGGATAAATCCTGCATGGCCACGCCCACGGTGGTGGTAATCGTTTCCAGTATGGTGAACATGGCTGCCTTGGATCGGGTGAGGCTGTCCAAATCCGCCTGGCCGATAGTCAGGTCTTTGCCGGTGCCCGACCTGTCGGCGGCGATCACGACCAGGTAACCCAAACCGTCTTTCTCTTGATACCGACCGTCGCAGCGTCCGGGAACCAGTTTGCCCCGCAGGTCGATCATGCCGGCCAGAAACATCTGAGCGGCCAGATCGATCAGCCCGGATCCGCAGATACCGATGGGTTTTTGATTCTCTATGGTGTGTACCTGAAATTGATGCGTTTTCGGGTCGATGTCGATACGGTCGATGACACCCGGCCCGGCCATCATCCCCATTTTCGTGACGCCGCCTTCGAGGGCCGGTCCGGCCGCTCCAGCGCAAGCCATGAGCCAGTTGTGATTGCCCAGCACTACCTCTGCATTGGTACCGACATCGACAAGGATAGCGGTGTTCTCCCGACGGTGGAGATCCGAGTACAGGATACCCGCAATCAGATCGCCGCCAAAATAGCTGCCGATGTTCGGAAAGACCAGCACACGTCCGCCGGGATGGATGTTGAGACCCAAATCCGATGCCCGTGTCAGCCCCGGCCGATTCACCGCCGGAATATAGGGCTCCCGAATCATCCAGTGTGGATTGGTGCCTAACAACAGATGGCTCATGGCCGTATTGCCGGCGATGGCAGCCAGATGGATCTGCTCTTGGGTGATGTCCGCCTGCCGGCACAGCAAGGCCATGTGCCGGTTCAATCCATCGACAATCAATTTCTGCAGGTGCTCCAGGCCGTCGGTGGTATCGGCATAATGGATCCGGGCCAGGATGTCGGCGCCGACGTTTAGCTGGGGATTGTCAAAAGCGGATTCGGCCAATGTCCGACCGTCTGCCAGGCCGACCAGCCGCAAGACCACACGGGATGTGCCCAGATCGACGGCCAGACCCGCAATGGGCCGGTCATCCGCCGGCCCGGTTGCAAAAATGACCTTCCACGCACCCCGGTCCCGGCAAACAATGCACCGAACCCGGTAATTGTTTTTTCGAAGCAGATCCGGAAGCGGCAGCAGTGCCGTTCTGTCGAGGCTGACGTTTGGAGAACCCAGCTGCTTCTGCAACCCGGCGACCAGCCGGTCCGCGTCGGCGGTATTGTCTCCCAGGGAAGGAGGGGTTAGCTCAAGGTCAATGACCCAACGGTGCTCGGTTTCCGGCATAGTTGCGCGGCCCTTCGGTCGATCGCGTTTCAATAATGCCTAAAATTCAAAATGCCTAAAATGCCTAAAATAAAAAGGATGCCGAATACGACATTCCATTTTAGGCATTTTAGGCAATTCAGGCATTCAACTATTTAAGGCATTTCTTTTAGTATTCGACTCATGACATCTCCAGCATTACCCTGAATCAGATAATCGCTGATGCTTCCGGTCAGCGGCGTCGGATCCGGGTTGACTTCGATCACCCTGGCGCCGGATTCTTTGGCGACCACCGGCATGAAGGCAGCCGGTTGGACCACGGCAGAGGTACCGATAACCAGCATGAGGTCGCACTGGGTTGCCGCCAGCTTCGAGCGCCATAAATGCCGGGGAGGAATCATCTCACCGAAGAAGACGCACTCCGGTCTCCATATTCCGCCACAGGCGCAACGCGGCGGGATTTCCCGTATATCGATGCCGGCGGATGCCTCCTGCTGCTCACAGGTCAGGCATCGGTACTGCGCAAAACTCCCATGAAATTCGATGACATCCGTGTTCCCGGCGCGTTGATGCAGTCCATCCACGTTCTGGGTAATGATGGTTTTGAGCGTGCCTCGTTTTTCCAATTCTCCCAGAGCGATATGGGCATCATTCGGTTCCGCCTGCCCCAGGAGGCGTGTCATGTCCTTGAGCAGCACATGCCATACCTTGGCCGGATCGTTCATGAACGCGTCAATATGGGCATACTCCATGGGATCGATTTTTTCCCAGACCCCGCCCTTGCCCCGGAAGGGAGGGATTCCGCTCTCCACGGATATGCCGGCCCCGGTTAGCGCGACGACATGGGTGGCGGCCGTCAGATCTTTGGCGGCTCGGGCAATCAGCTCATCCATAACATTCCCCGGTAGAAGTGATTTCAAAAATTCCCTTCATGCCCAATATCTTCGTTGGCAGCAGCATTCAATCCTCGAAATATTCCATTTATTCCTCCGGTACTGGGGAAGCCCTATGTCGTGTCACGCCGTCTGGCCGTAAAACGTAAACCAGGTGTTTTCATGATCCCATTTACTGATCACGCGGCGCCTTCGTTCGGCCACTCGGAATTCCAGCTCTCGGGCCTGGCTTCGCAGAATGCCGGACAGGATATAGCCGCGTTTTTGCAAAAAGCCGTCGGAAGCGACAATGTGTTGCATCACATCATAGTGGATGTTTGCGATGAGCAAATCAGCCGATAGGGACACCATCTCTTCCGCACGGCCCTGAACCGCCATAATTCGATGCTCCAGGCTGTTTCTCCGAATGTTTTCCGCTGCTGTTTGGACCGCCAGCAGATTGAGGTCCACGGCGATGGTTCGGCGGGCACCCAATCGCGCGGCGGCGATGGCCAGCAGCCCGGTGCCGGTCCCCAGGTCCAGAACAGTGGTTGCCTCTTTCTGCGCGAAGGCCGTCTCCAGTGCCGTTAGGCAGTCCCTTGTTGTCGGGTGGGTACCGGTCCCAAACACAACACCCGGATCGAGGAGGATCGGGAGGTTCCCGCCGCCGCTGATACTTGGGTGGGCACGCCGGGTCGGTCGGGAAGCATCTTCGGTGTCCTCCCACGGCGGTTGGACGTGAAACCGTCCTGCCGTGTAGGACGTGACCGCGCCGCCCTGCCACTGCTCGTAGGACATCTGATAGCCATCCAGCAGTGATACACCGGGATGCTGCGACACCCACTGCGTGACGATTTCTTCGGCCGGTTTCGAGAAAAACAAAAACGAGGTATCCTCTTCTTCCCAGGTGCCGATAAAGGATTCCGAGAATTGATCCCTGTTCAGAGGCAACGAACCACTCAAATGGTAGATATATAGCTGGGAATAAGGCGGAGTAGAAGATGGCGCGTCTTCATTGATTGAGGTCGCCATGGGGTCATTCTCTGTTGAGCTGCGGAAAAAAACCGGGGACTCCCATCAACAAACCGTCACGTAGCTGCCATTGAGGCTCGGATACTGGTCATGTCTCCGCATTTCAAGACGTTCGGCCTCATCTGAGGGGATTATTTCTTTACCCTGTCAAAATACCAATCCATCGGATCGAGCAGTTGAAACCCGAGCTCTTCCAATTTCTTCTTGATACGGCGCACGTTGTTGGTCAGCAAATAAGGAAATACTGCTCGTTTGTGTTCATCCCAGTATCGGGCAACCAGAATACTTCCAAGGGAGATGTTCTCTTCCGTGATGGCATCGACGATTCTTTTCAACTGGCCAACTTTATCTTCGACAACGATGCCCAGCAGGGTTCCTGGCTGCCCAATTCCGAGTACGTTGATAAATGCCCGAATCAGGTCCCGGACCGAGACAATTCCGACCAGGGTGCCGTCCTCTTCGGTAACAGGGAACGCCCCCACCCGATGCGCGTCGATCAGGAGCAGGGCATCCTGTATGGTATATCGGGCCGGGATCGAGATTGGATCGGGGGTCATGATGTCGGCGACCTTCTTTTTCGAAATGCGCTCACTCTCTTCGCTGGCGGTTGTCGGCTCCCGATAGATCCGGTATGGCATCGCACTTCGAAGGTCCCGGTCCGTTACGATCCCGATGAGCCGGTTCTCCCCGTCTACCACCGGCAAATGCCGAATATTGTTTTCCTTCATGAGATTACGGATTTCAAACAGCCCGGCATCCTTTTTGACGGTAAGTACCTTTTTTGTCATCGATTTGGTGACTAGCATGTTTTCCTCCAAAAGCCGGAGTCCGGCTGGTTATCCGCGTGGTCTACCCGGCCTGCGCTCCGTTTAGCAGTATCCCGACGTGTTGCCCCACGAGTTCCGGAAGCCGTTTGAGCGAATACCCGCCTTCCAATACAGAAATGATGCGCCCGTCTGCATGACGGTCCGCCAGTTCGACAATCCGGCTCATGATCCACGTAAATCCCTCCGACGTCACATTCATGTCCGCCATGTCGTCGTCCATGTGCGCGTCGAAGCCGGTGGAGACCAGAATAAAATCAGGTTGAAACCGGTCAAATGCCGGCACCAGATCCTGCTGGATCAGCGTATGGTATTCTTTATCCCCGCCGCCCGGAAGAACGGGGGAGTTTTTCGTAAAACCGAGGCCCTCGCCGCTGCCCTCTTCAAATTCCCGGCCGGTTCCCGGGTACGCAAACGATGGGTGCTGGTGGATCGAGTAGTAGAACACGGACGGGTCTTTTTCGAAGATGTGTTGGGTGCCGTTGCCGTGATGGACGTCAAAATCGATGATGCCCACCTTTTCAATATGGAATTCCTGCTGGAGATACCGGGCGGCGATGGCCACATTGTTGAAGTAGCAGAATCCCATGGCCTGATTCGTCTCCGCGTGATGGCCCGGCGGGCGAATCGGGCAGAAGGCATTGTCGATCTTGCCGTTCATCACCCATCGGATGGCACGAAGAATCCCGCCCACCGCCAAAACGGCGGTGTCGTACGTTTCGGCGCAGATCTGGCAGTCGGCCGAATCAAACTGTTTCCTACCGGAAACACACGCGTCATTTAAGCGGTCAATGTACGCTCTGTCGTGCACCGTTTCGATCCACCGAATGTCTGCAGGGATCGCCTGAAACAGAATCAGATCAGACAGCAGTTCGCTGTCCTTGATGCCTTTGTAGGCGGCAAGCAACCGGTCCGAGACTTCAGGATGGTAGCTTCCGGTATCGTGGAGAAGGTATCTCTGGTCGAAAAGCAGGCCTGTTTTATGCATGATTCGCCACTCAGGTAACGATTCTATTAAAAATATCGAATGCCGCCCGGACCGATGCACTGTTTTCCGGCAACTCGATGGTCGGACGCCCGTTCATGTCGTATTCGTAAACCGCTTCGTCCTCGGGAACGGTGCCGATTAATTCAAGCCCATTGTTGCCGATGATATCCAGCATGGATTTCGAGGGTTCCTGTCGGGTTTGGTTGATGATCAGAAAACTTTTTCCGACCCCGATTTTCAGCTCTTTGGCCAGCTGATGGATCCGCACCGCGGCCTGGAGCCCCCTTCTGGATGTGTCCGAGACGATCAGCAACACATCGACGTCGTGGGTGGTCAAGCGGCTGATGTGCTCCATTCCGGCCTCATTGTCCACAACAAGATAGTTGTAATTTCCCGTCAGACGTTCCAAAAAATTGGTCAGCAGGGTGTTGGCCGCACAGTAGCAACCGGCCCCTTCCGGCTGCCCCATCACCACCAGGTCAAAATGTTCGGTTTCTCCGATTGCCTCCTCGAGACGCATCTCCATGAAAACGTCCTTTGTCATACCGCTGGGGACCTGCCCCTTTTTCATCTCTTCCCGAGCATGGCCAAGGGTATCCGAAACCTCCAGACCGAGAACCTCGTTCAGGTTGGCATTACAGTCGGCGTCTACGGCGAGTACCGGGGTTTTTCCCGTTTTAACCAGATATTTGATCAACAGACCGGCAAGGGTCGTCTTTCCGGTACCGCCTTTGCCGGCCAATGCTATGGAAAATGCCATGGCACGTATGTCCTTTCCTCGAAATTCGAACCCCAAAAATAAGCAGCACTCCCGATCAGCGTCCGCCACCGGCGATCGGATTGCCGATCGAGTTCGTACAGAGACAGTCAAAGCTACATAGGTTACTCCTGCCGGACAGTCAAGGGGCATTTCAGTCTCCCCGAAGCAGCACCGGACATCGCATTTTCGGGATCGATGATGCTCCTGCCGGACGTCCTTCGAGCGCGTGCCTGTCTTGCTTTTGCATAGGCTGTGTGTTAGGTTTTTTGGCCGATACATAGGATTTTCAGGCCTATGCCCGTTGGTTTACCCGGATCGAAGAGGGAGTTTCAACGATGGATTTTGAATTGAGCAAGACACAGAAAGAGATTCAGAAAGCCGTAAAGGAATTTGCCAAGGGTGAGTTCGATAAAGAACTCGCCATGGAGCTGGAACAAAACCATGAGTTTCCCCGGAAAATCTGGCAGAAAGCCGGAGACCTCGGGCTGATCGGGGTCCATTTCCCGGAGGAGTATTCCGGCCAGGGGCTTGGGGCCATGGAGGATATTCTGGTTATCGAAGGCCTGTGTCGGGCGGATTCCACCATCGGCAGCGCCGTTTCCCTGTCGAGTTTTGCATCGGAGCTGATTCTGCATTTCGGCAGCGATGCCCTCAAGGAGCGGTTTTTGCCCCAGGTGGCCGAAGCCAAGGTGTTGTCCGCCGGTGCGTTTACCGAGCCCGACCACGGCAGCGATATCACCGTCATGGACACTACCGCCATCCGGGACGGAGATGAGTGGGTTATCAACGGCAGCAAGATCTTCATCACCAATGGCGGACTCGCCGGTTTTTACTCCGTGCTGTGTCAAACCGACCCTGAGGCGTCCCCTACCTATCGGGGACAGAGCGTCATCCTGGTGGAGGGGGACCGGCCGGGACTCAGTACATCCGATGTCGGTCAGAAGATGGGTATCCGGATGATGGCCACCACCGAGGTCGTTTTCAAGGATGTGCGGGTGCCGGCAGAAAACCTGATCGGCAAGGAGGGCAAGGGATTTTATCAGGTGCTCGAATTTTTCGACGAAAGCCGTATCCAGGTGGCGGCCCAGGCCCTCGGCACGGCCCAGGGTGCTTATGACCGGGCGTTGTCCTATGTCAAACAACGGGAACAATTCGGCAGGAAGATCGCCAAATTCCAGGTTACCCAACACAAACTGGCGGACATGGCCACCAAGATTGAACTGGCACGGTTGATCACTTACAACGCCGCGTGGAATTTCGACCAGGGGCGTATTGATCCGAAGCTGACCTCCATGGCCAAGATGTATGCCGCGCGAACAGCGGTGGAGGTATGTGATGAAGCGATTCAGTTGCTGGGCGGATATGGGTACATGACCGAATACGAGGTGGAGCGCTTCTACCGGGATGCGAAAATCACCGAGATCTACGAGGGGACACGAGAAATTCAGAAAAACACCATTGCCAGCGCCCTGTTGGGGAGAATGAAGTAAAGTCTCCCCCAGGTTAGCCTGTCACCCAGTTACCGTTTAACCAACCATGTTGAGCATTCGGAAAATCGGCGTCATCGGTAGAACCTACCGGCACCTGGCTCGGTATCGCCAGATCCTGGCGGTGTTGATCAAATACGGTTTCGGCGACCTGATCGAGCTGCTTCGCATTGATCAGTACATCGAGATCGGCCTACAAGTACTCACCCAAAAGCGTCGTGAGCCTTTGGATAAGCGCAGCCGGGCCGAGCGGATCCGGATGGCCTTTGAAGAACTGGGGCCGACCTTCATCAAGCTTGCCCAGGCGGTGTCTTCCCGACCGGATCTGGTGCCGGTCGACTTTGTCAAGGAACTGGCCAAGCTCCAGGACAAGGTGCCGCCGGCCCCGTTCGAAAACCTGCAGCATATTTTCTTCACCGAATTGACTCTGCCGCCGGACCAGGTGTTCGCGTCCATCGATCCGGAGCCCATCGCCTCGGCCTCAATCGGCCAGGTGCACCGTGCGCAGATGACCGACGGCGAAGACGTCGCTGTCAAGGTACAACGGCCGGGTATCCGAAAGGTCATCGAAGTCGATCTTGAGATCATGCTTCATTTGGCCACCCTCATGGAACGGCATATCGAAGAAATTTCCTTTCACAAACCGGTGAAGATTGTTGAGGAGTTTGCGCGCTCCATTGAGAAAGAGATCGATTTTACCGTGGAGGCGACAAATATGGAGCGGTTTGCCTCCCAGTTTCTGGACGATCCCTTTATTTACGTGCCCAAGGTGTTTCGGGAAGCCTCCGGCCCCCGGATTCTCACCATGGAATACGTGGACGGAATCAAGATCTCGAATGTGACCCGGCTGAAGGAAGCCGGACTCGACCCGAAGATTGTCATCGACCGGGGTGCTGATTTTTTTCTGAGACAGGTTTTCCAAAACGGCTTCTTCCATGCGGATCCCCATCCGGGGAATATTTTCGTGCTTCCCGATAATGTCATTTGCATGCTCGATTATGGCATGATGGGATCCATCGACCTGCACACCCGGGAGATGTTCGTCGACCTGGTGAGCTGCGTGGTCAACCAGGATGCGGCCCGGGCCACACAGGTGCTGCTCAAATTGACCCTGTGGGAAGAAGAACCCGACACCCGTCTGTTTGAAAGAGATGTGGGCGACTTCATGGGGCGCCACCTGTACAAACCCCTCAAGGATATTCAGATGGGCAAGGTTCTTCAGGAACTTCTGAATGTGGCGGCCCGGTATCATCTCAGAATTCCACCAGACCTGTTTCTGATGTTGAAGGCGCTTGCCACCATAGAGGGCGTGGCGCTTCTGCTGAATCCGGATTTTGAGATGATCACCAAAGCCACCCCCTTTGTCCAGAAGATCAAGATCGACCGATTCAGTCCCCAGCGGCTTTCTGAAGATGCCTATCGGATGGGGGCGGATCTGATCCGGTTCATGGAGCAGTTTCCAAAAGATCTTCTGGAGATTTCGCGGATGGCGCGTCTGCGGAAACTGCTCTTCAAGGTGGAGCACCGGGGCTTTGAAGACATGCTGGCCACCCACGATCAGGCCAGCAACCGGTTGTCCTTCTCGGTCATCATTGCCGGGCTGATTATCGGTTCTGCACTTATTGTCATATCCAAGATCCCGCCGCTGTTTTACGGCATCTCCATCATCGGTCTCATCGGCTTTATGGCCGCCGCGTTCATGGGTATTTGGCTGCTGGTGGCCATATTGCGGAAAGGAAGCTTGTAGGTACGGTTTGCCCGTTGGCCGGTTAGCCGGTTGGCCGGTTTGCCCGTTTGCCGGTTTGCCCCACGTAGGTATTTGGTATTGGGTATTTGGTATTCGGTAGGCGGTGCATCCTTTAACACGGCGGAACGTTAATTATGGTTCTTCTCACGATACTTTCAGCTTTGAACTTTCAGCTTTAATCTTTTCACCATCCAGCATCGAGCATCCAGAATCCCGTTAGCCGGTTTGCCCGTCGGCCCGTTTGCCGGTAGTTCCCAGCGTCCAGCATCAAGTATCCCAGTATCCAGTATCGAGCATCCAGAATCCAGCATCGAGCACCCAGCATCCAGCATCCAGTATCGAGTATCCAGGATGAATTCTGAATCCCTGTATCCTGTATCACATCATCCAGCCTGCTTATTCTACCGCAGATATGGCCAGCAGATAGCGACTGGCTTCCGGGTGGGCGACACGGGAAATCTTGTAGTTTTCCGCCGGGTGGAGATCGAGCACAATCCGTAATTTGCCCAGTTTTTGATGTAAGTGGGCGCGGATGCGCCGGATGAAGCGGCCGTCGATGGTCGAGGCCGATTTCCCGATCCAATTTTGCACACCGGGAATGTCGATGACCACCCTGGGCGATGCCCCCTCCAGGCTGAACACGGACGGCACCGTATATGGCGTCATTTCGATGATAATGGTTTCTTCTTCCGGTGACAGTCGAAACTGGATGTCGGTGATGGAAACGCCGGTTGCGGCCGGCCGTGTGGGAGAGGCCGGCAGTGCCGGTTTTCCCGGAGGCGGCGGTCGAATCTCGGAGGTGGTTGCCGATGGCTCCGGTGCTGCCGGTTCAGGTTTGGCGCCGGCGATCGGTGCCCAGGTTTCAGAGATGATCTTCCACTGGCCGTCCCATTTTTCCAATTCCAGTGTCTTTTCGCCAACATCCGATGCGCGGGAATCTTTGTATTTCTGGAGAAATTTGGCCACGGCCGCGTTCTGATCCATGGCCACCCACACCTGGGATATCGTCACGCGGATGGGGCCGGTCTGTTTAAACAAGTCCTTTTTACGCTGACGCCACTGGTTGTAATCCTGCCCGTTGGACCTGAACGCCGGATGGTAATGTGCCATGTAGCGATCAATGTCCTTGCTTTCCCAGGCCCGGGCCCAGTCGAAAATATCCATCCGGACCTGGTCGTTGGCCGCTGCAGGTGCGGTCTGACCCGTCGACACACACGGTGCAACGCAGAAGCCGACGATGATCATCGTGAGGTAAAATCGTTTCATTGGTTTGTATACCGGTCAAGGGTTGGCCATGCGTCTCAGGCGAGTCAGGTTTACCCTGTCCCAGTCCTTGCCCGCGACGATTTTGGGTGTTTCGAGAATCTTCGGAACCCGGTCAAATCGTCGATCCTTCATGAGCAGTTCGAATCCTCGCTCACCGATATGACCATAGCCGATGTGCTCATGTCGATCCACACGGGAGCCGAAGTCCTTCTTCGAATCGTTCACGTGTATCAGAAACAACCTGTCGAATCCGATGACATCCGAAAACTTCCGGAAGGTCCCCCGGTAAGCTGCTTTGGTGCGAATGTCGTATCCGGCAGCGAAAATGTGACATGTGTCCAGGCAAACGCCTACCGCCTCTTGCCGTTCGATTTTGCTGATAATTGCCGCCAGCTGTTCGAAGGTATGTCCTACCCCGGAGCCCTGGCCGGCGGTGGTCTCCAGCAGCAACCGGAGTCCGGTTGTCGGCAGCTTTTCAAGAACCCGGTTGATCCCATCGGCGATGGCATCGATGCCGTGTTCATCACCGAGGCCCATGTGGGAACCGGGGTGAAGCACCACAAAATCGATATCGATCTCCATACAACGGATCATTTCGCTATAGAGCGCACTTCGGGACTGCCGTCGTTTTTTCGCTTCTTTTGCCGACAGGTTGATCAAATACGACGTGTGGGATGCGATGGCTCCCATTCCGGTATCTTCACGGGCCGCCCTGAAGGTGTCAATATCCGTCCGGCTCAGGGTCTTCTCTTTCCAGGAGGAGGAATTCTTGGTGAAGATCTGCAACGTCGGGCAACCGTAGCCATGGGCCGTATAGATCGCCTGGTCGAGGCCCTTGGCGATAGAAAAATGGGCGCCGAGTTGCGGTTTCCTGGCTTGTCGTTCTGAAGAGGCCATGACGGTAGAATAGATCCTTTGTCAGGTGAATGATGGTTACCCTGCCGGCAACCTTTCTATCTCTTCTCCAGTCGAATTAGAGAATAGGATTCAAGGATCCGAGGGGCCAAGGGGCCAAGGGGCCAAAGGTTGCACGGAATCTATAACACACGTTTAGCATTTATCTAATCTGTAATGCGTTTCTTTTGCGCACATGATCCGTATTCTATACATTACTCCGTTTTGTCCGGAAAGGGACATTGTCGTTGAACCGGACATTCCGGGCAGCGTGGTTTCCGGGCCATGCAATACTCGCGGCCAAAGTAGATCAGATGAAGGGAGAAATCGTTCCAGGCACGTTTTGGAACAAGATCCATCAGATCAAATTCGATTTTCACCGGATCTTTATGTGTGGTCAGTCCCAGCCGCTGGGAGATCCGCCCAACATGGGTATCCACTACGATGCCGGGAGTTCCGAAAGCCGCCCCCAGGACGACGTTGGCCGTTTTACGGCCGACCCCTGGCAGTGTCACCAGTTCCTCGAGGGTCCGGGGCACGTTACCTCCGAAATTTTCCACCAGTGCCGCCGCGCAGGCTCTGATGTTTTTCGCCTTGTTCCGAAAGTATCCTGTTGGTCGGATGAGCCGCTCCAGAGTCTGACTATCGACGTTCACAAAATCCTTCGGGGTTTTCAGTCGGCGGAAAAGATCCTGGCTGACCCTGTTGACCTGGCGGTCCGTGCACTGGGCGGAAAGGATCGTTGCCACCAGCAGTTCAAAGGGATTCCGGTGTTCTAGCTGGGTCTTGACCTGGGGGTACATTTTCCTTAATTTTTTTCGTATGTTATCGAGTCGTTTCCGTGTGTCTGGCATGTTTGACGACCTCTGCCCGCCGTGGCGATTTCCCCGTTGAAATGCGGTTGCCAATAAAAACGAGGGTGGTTAGATTATAATATTAGCCCCACGCAAATGTCTGGAACATTCCCCATGAACGGTTCGTGCATACCATGAATCATCCCGCAAAAAAAGTTCGTGCCCTGGGTCTCTGCTCCGGCGGGCTGGACAGCATTCTTTCAGCCCTGGTGCTTCGGCGGCAGGACATCGACGTGGCGTGGGTGAGTTTCGACACTCCCTTTTTCCCCGCGGTGAAAGCCCATAAGGCTTCCGAGCGCAACAATATTCCCCTCCGGGTGGAAAAGATTACCGCCGACTACATTGAGATGCTCAAGAACCCGAATTGCGGGTACGGCCAGCAGATGAATCCCTGTCTGGACTGCCATGCATTGATGTTTCAAAAGGCCGGCCAGATCATGCGGGCGGACGGATTCGATTTTTTGTTCAGTGGAGAAGTGCTGGGTCAACGGCCCATGTCCCAGACCAAGCCCTCGCTCCGATATGTTGAGAAGAATTCCGGGTTTGACGGGTATATCCTTCGGCCTCTGAGCGCGAAAAAGCTGCCCGAGACCATACCCGAGCAGCAGGGGCTCGTAGACCGATCGCGGCTGCTCGACATCTCCGGCAGGGGGCGCAAGCGCCAGATCGCCCTGGCCAAAGAATTCGGCGTGACGGATTATCCGGCACCGGCCGGTGGATGTCTGCTCACAGACAAAGGGTACTCCGCCCGGCTCCGGGACCTCTTCAAACATCAATCCAGCTACACGGAAGACGAGCTGAATTTGCTCAAATACGGACGGCATTTCCGTTTGAATCCTGAAACACGCCTTATCGTCGGCCGGACGCAGCAGGAGAACGAGGCCATTCTCAAGCACCAGGATGTGTCGGCGGATATCTCCCTGAACACCCCCAACCACCCCGGTCCCACCGCGCTTCTTCCCAAAGGCGCCGCGCCGGACATGGTATTGCTGGCCGCCGCCATCTGCGCCGGTTACAGTAAGGTTCCCAAGGATGTGCCTGTTGCCGTTCAGGTGACGGCACTCGGCGGCGTATCCACGATCACAGTGATACCGGTGCTTCCCAGGGATGTCGCCAAATTCCTCATCTTATCGTGACAACGTGAGACATTCGATCTCGTTGTTGCGCTTAGCGCCGCAGTCGCTGCGGCGTACCTTAAGGTGCATATGGGATACTGGATGCTCGATACTGTATGGTGAAAAGATTAAAGCTGAAAGTTCAAAGCTGAAAGTATCGTGAGAAGAACCATAATTAACGTTCCGCCGTGTTAAAGGATGCACCGCCTACCGAATACCAAATACCCAATACCAAATACCTACGTGGGGCAAACCGGCGAAAGCGGCAAACCGTTCTACTCGTTCCGCTCTCCGACAAGCTGGCCGCAGGCGGCGGAGATGTCACGGCCTTTGCTTTTGCGAATCATGGTGGTGAAGTGATGGTCGATCAGGATTTTCTGAAATCTGAGGACGTCTGATTCTTCCGGGCGCTGAAATTCACATCCGGGATAGGGATTGTACGGAATGAGATTGATCTTGGATCGGATTAATCGGAGCAGTTTTGCCAGGCGATGGGCGTCTTCATCCGAGTCGTTGACGTCCTTGATCACAATGTACTCGAAAGTGATGCGTTTGCCTTTGGGGAGGGGATAGTTCCGGCAGGCCTCGAGAAGTGTCTCAATGGGAAACTTACGGTTCAGGGGCATGAGACGGTCGCGGGTGGCGTTGTCGGTGGCATTCAGCGAAATCGCAAGATTAACCCTGGTATCCTCTCCCAGGTCGGCCATCCGGGGTACCAGGCCCGCCGTGGAAACGGTAATACGGTGGCTGGAGAATTTCAGCCCGTAGTCGCTGTCACTGATGGTTCCTAAAGCACTCACCAGATTGCCATAATTTGCCAGGGGTTCTCCCATGCCCATGAACACCAGATTGGTCAGGTTTCCTTGACTGCCAAGGTGTTTCCGAACTTCTCTGATTTGGGCAACAATTTCACCCCGGGTCAAATTTCGTGTGAACCCTCCGCTCCCGGTTAAACAAAACCGGCATCCTAAGGCACAGCCGACCTGGCTGGAAACACACAGCGTATGGTGATCTCGCTCCGGTATCAGAACACTTTCCACGAACTTCCCGTCCTTCAATTGAAACCGGTATTTTCGGGTGCCATCGGGGGACGTTTCAACGGTGTCAATCGGCGGGCACCCAATTACAAAGTGTTCCGGAAGAAACTCCCTGAGCGATTTTGAAAGATCGGTCATTTGATCAAACTCATCGACCAATCGTAAATAGACCCACTTGAAAATCTGATTCGCACGATAGGTCTCGAGGTTATGTTCCACCATCCAATCCGCGAGTTCATCGCGCCGGAGTTCCAGAATGTCGATTCGGTTCTGCATTTATAATATTTTCAATGAAATATGTGAGCCGGCCGGTTGCAATAGGAGGCTGCCTCCAGTATGTTCCTCAGGTCCTTTAGAGCATTTCGGAATCTGTTGACATAGCATTTTGCCTATATTACATCTAACGTTTTAATTCTTCAGGGCGGCTGGCTCTATGTTTGATAATCTCAGTGACAAACTCAACACGGTATTCAAGAAACTCAAGGGACACGGCAAGCTTACCGAGAAAAATATCGAAGAAGGGCTTCGCGAAGTCCGGATGGCGTTGCTTGAGGCCGACGTCCACTACAAGGTCGTCAAGACGTTTATCAAGGACATCAAGGAGCGGGCACTCGGCCATGAAGTCCTCGGGAGTCTGACTCCGGGTCAGCAAGTCATTAAGATTGTCAACGAAAAGCTCACCGAAGTGATGGGCTCCCGGCATCAGGGCCTGACCCTGAAAGGCGCTGCCCCGGTGTCGGTCATGCTGGTGGGACTGCAGGGTTCGGGCAAAACAACAACTGCCGGAAAATTAGCGGTACACCTCAGGAAAAACGGTCGAGCACCTTACCTGGTCCCGGCGGACGTGTACCGTCCGGCAGCTATCGATCAGCTCACCACCCTGGGGAATCAGTTGTCCGTGCCCGTTTACCCGTCGACGCCCGATGCGGACCCGGTCGATATCTGTGAGAAGGCCCGTACCGCAGCTCAGCAGGCCGGATGTGACACGTTGCTTCTGGATACCGCGGGTCGGCTCCACATTGACGACGCGTTGATGAAGGAACTGGTGCGTATCCGGGATACGGTCAAACCCTCGGAGATCCTGCTGGTTGCCGATGCCATGACAGGCCAGGACGCCGTCAACATGGCCAAAACGTTCGATGACCAACTGGACATCGGGGGAGTGGTACTGTCCAAGCTGGACGGTGATGCCCGCGGCGGCGCCGCCATCTCCATCAAGTCGGTCACCGGCAAACCGATCAAATTTGTCGGCGTCGGTGAAAAACCGAACGATCTCGAAGCATTTCATCCGGACCGGATGTCGTCCAGGATCCTGGGCTTGGGCGATGTGCTGACAATGATTGAAAAGGCCCAGGCCGTCGTGGATGAAAAACAGGCGGTCGAACTCGAGAAGAAGCTGCGAAAGAGCCAGTTTACCCTCGAAGATTTCAGAGACCAGATGGTACAGATTCGAAAAATGGGCTCTCTGACCGACCTTTTGGACATGATTCCCGGAATGGGCAAGATGAAGCAAATGAAGCACCTGGATGTGGACGAAACAGAATTCGTCCGGATCGAGGCGATTATCAATTCCATGACCCGGAATGAACGTCAAAACCATGCCATTATCAATGGAAGCCGGCGCCGCCGTATTGCGCAGGGCAGCGGAACAAAGGTCCAGGATGTAAACCGGTTGCTAAAGAATTACACCCAGGTGCTCAAAATGATTAAAAAAATGAACAAAGGCGGCATGCGCGGGTTGGGCCGCGGGATGTTGCCGTTTTAACAGTTTTATGAAAACCTGAACCGATCAAGGAGAAAGTGGATGCCCGTAAAAATCAGATTAGCCAGGCACGGAGCGAAAAAAAGACCGTTCTACCGGATCGTCGTGGCAGACAGCGAAAGTCCTCGGGATGGCCGATTTCTGGAAATCGTCGGAACCTACAACCCCTTAAAAGAGCCGGCCGAAATCTCTTTCAAACAGGAGCGCCTGCAATATTGGATGAATCAGGGAGCCAAACCAACCGATACTGTAAAAAGTATTTTGAAAAAAGAAGGTTTTTTTGCTAACCCTAGTTAGTATCCAAACATAGCCCCTCGTTCCCAACCGCAACAAAGGAGACGAGCGATGAAAGACCTGATCAAGTATATTGCACAGGCTCTGGTAGATAACCCGGAACAGGTCTCGGTCGCGGAGGTTGAGGGAAATCAGACCTCAGTGGTGGAGCTGAAGGTGGCCAAAGAGGATCTTGGAAAGGTGATCGGGAAGCAGGGTCGGACGGCACGTGCCATGCGTACCATTCTCAGCGCCGCATCCGCTAAGATAAAAAAGCGGACGGTGCTGGAGATTATCGAGTAATTGTTCGTGTGCGCATGGAGGAAAATGCTTTTCTCACCGTGGGAGAGGTTGTTGGTACCCACGGAGTTAAAGGAACGCTGAAGGTCTATTCGTTTGCCGATTCGGCGGATATCTTTGCAGCAAAAGGTAGCATCCAGCTTCAGACCCGGCAAGGGGAACTTCAACGTTTCACTGTAAGGTGGGTCAAACCTCACAAGAACATCCTGCTTGTCTCCTTGAAGGAAATAAGCCGCTGCGAGGCGGCCGAGATGCTGATCGGCAGCGTGATTCTCATCCCGAAAGCCGACCTTCCCGAATTGGAAGACGACGAATTTTACTGGCACGAACTTCTCGGACTATCCGTCTATGACGAGAATCGTGGCTATCTCGGAACGATTTCCTCGATTATCCAAACCGGCAGCAACGATGTATATATTGTCAAAGATGCCGATCGTGAAGTGCTCGTTCCGGCCCTGGCGTCGGTGGTTACGGAAATCAACCCTGAGGACGGACGGATGATGGTCAGACTGCCGGACGGCCTCTAAACAACGGGACCCTGAACCGCCAGGACGCATTGCGTAAACTGGCAGGCATTGTGTAAAACAGAGGGCGACCTCTGTTTTGGCATTTTTGACCGGTACCCTATGAAGATACGTGTCCTGACGATTTTCCCCGGCCTCCTTAACTCCTTCTGGGAAACCGGGATGATCCGAAGGGCTCTCGAGCAGGAAAAAATTTCCGCCTCGGCCATCGACATCCGGGAGTATGCCGAAGGCCGCCACCGGGTCACCGATGACCGGCCCTATGGTGGCGGTTCCGGAATGGTGATGAAACCCGAGCCTTTGGCCGGCGCTATCCGGGCGGCGAAAAAGGATTCACCGGAAGCACGAACGGTTCTTTTGTCCCCACAGGGTCGGGTATTCCGCCAAGCCGTTGCCCGTGAAATGTCTTCCCTGGAGGCACTGATTCTTGTCTGTGGCCGTTATGAGGGGGTCGACGAACGGATCAGCCGGGAGCTGATCGATGATGAAATTTCCATCGGTGACTACGTGTTGACGGGCGGCGAAGTACCGGCCATGGTGGTCATCGATGCGGTTGCACGCTTGCTGCCGGGGGTGCTCGGCAACGACGATTCGGCGGAAACGGATTCATTTTCCGGCCATCTTCTCGAACACGGGCACTACACCCGGCCCCGGGAATTCGAAGGCGAATCGGTCCCGGAGGTGCTGTTGTCCGGAGATCATCAGGCGATCGAAAGCTGGCGGAGAGAGGCGGCGTTGATGCGCACCTTCCTGCGGAGACCGGATCTGCTTGCGAACCGGCCGCTGGATTCGGAGACGCTCGAAATTCTAAAGAACTGGTGCAGAGATATTGAAGCGATCATCCGGGCCCAACCTTTACGTGGCGCTGATACATTACCCGGTGCTGAACCGGAACGGTGACATCATCGCCGCCGCGGTCACGAATCTGGACCTTCACGACATTGCCCGGGCCGCCAGGACTTACGGCGTACGGGCCGTTTATGTCGTGACTCCGCTGGAGGATCAGAAAGTTCTGGCGGAACGCATCATCGACCATTGGGTCAGCGGTATCGGATCCGAATACAATCCCAAGCGGCGGGAGGCCCTGGAACTGATTCGGATTCAGGACAGCCTGGACGGGGTTCTCGCCGATATGGTGCAACGGGGCGTCGGCACTCCCCGGATAGTGGCAACCACCGCCCGCTCGCGAAGCCGCAGCATTGATGATTGGGTGCTGAAGGAAAAGATGGCCAAGGGTTCCCCCTATCTGTTATTGCTGGGAACGGCCTGGGGGCTGGCCGAAGAGATGTTCGCCTCTGCTGATTTTATACTTGACCCGATCAAAGGAATAGCCAAATATAATCATTTGTCTGTTCGGTCAGCTGCATCCATTTTTTTTGACAGGCTGCTGGGGAACAGGGAACTTAGCGGGCCCGGGCATTGACGCTAGATCCGGGTTCCTGAAAAGGCGCAAAAAATCTGGAGGAAACAGATAATGCAGGAAATTACTCAAATCGAACGGGAAAGCATGCGCCTGGACCACCCGCATTTTGGTCCGGGCGATACGGTTAAAGTCCACGTCAAGATCAAGGAAGGCGAAAAAGAGCGTATCCAGATCTTCCAGGGTGTGGTCATCAGCCGGCGAAAAGGCACCACCAATGCGACATTTACAGTCCGGAAAGTGTCTTACGGCATCGGTGTGGAGCGTATTTTTCCGCTTCATTCACCCATCCTTGACAAGATCGAAGTCGTCACCCGGGGCCGCGTGCGGCGCGCCAAGATCTACTATTTGCGGAAACTCCGTGGGAAAGCCGCCCGCATTAAAGAAAAACGCCTAAGATAGCCCGACTTGATTCGGGCGGACAGGGTTCTCTGGTCATGGCGGAGGACTTCTGGATTTTTGAGCGAGACGCCCATGCCCGCGGCGTGCGTTATGTCGCCGGGATCGACGAGGCCGGCCGTGGTCCCCTGGCCGGTCCTGTCGTGGCCGCGGCGGTGCTCCTGCCTGCCTCCTTTCCGGTTCTCGGTGTTGCCGATTCCAAAACACTGACCCCCAAAAAACGAGACCGGCTCTATGACGAGATCTACCGGCATGCGGTGTCGGTGGGTATCGGTGTCGTCGACGCGGTCGAAATTGACCGGATTAACATTCTCCAGGCCGCGCTGCTCGCCATGGCCTTCTCTGTTGAGAACCTGCGCCCCCGGCCGGACTGCCTTCTTATCGACGGCAATACACCGATTCCCACCGAACTTCCCCAACACGTCATTCCCAAAGGCGATTCGCGGAGCGTTTCCATTGCCGCCGCATCCATTGTCGCCAAGGTTACCCGGGACCGCCTGATGGCCCTATACGATGAGGAATACCCCCTGTACGGTTTTGGCCGCCACAAGGGATACCCCACGAAAGACCACAAGGCGGCCATCCGAAAACACGGGTGGTGCCCGATCCATCGGAAGACATTTCGGGGTGTCCGTGAGTTTGTATCTGAATAGAACATTACCGTTCCGCTAATATTCGTGTGGATGCCTGTATATGGAGAATCGCCAATCCATCGGGGAAACCGGCGAAAACCTGGCCATTTGGTACCTGGAGGGGTGCGGCTATCGGATTCTGGAGCGGAATTACCGGAATCGGCTGGGAGAAATCGACATTGTCGCCAGGGAACAGGGGGCCATTGTATTTGTCGAGGTGAAGACGCGCCGAAGCGGCCGGTACGGAAGCCCCAAGGAGGCGGTGACCCGAAAAAAGCAGGAGGGCCTGTCCAGAGTGGCCCTCAGTTACCTGAAAGAGACCGGACAGACGGCATCCAGGGCCAGGTTCGACGTGGTGTCCATCCGGTATGTCGAACAAATGCCGCGCATCGAGCTGATTAAAAATGCGTTCGACCTGGCCTATCCACGGCGTTCTGAATAGCTTTTTCATATTTTTTCCGCTATTTGAACATAACCGCCCGCTTCGCTCGGGACGCCGGGAACGCAGAGGTGGGTTCTATTCGCCTTTGCCGAGAGAGGCGGCAAAGGCGAATGGCCTCGCAATCAAAACCGACTTGTTCTGAGTGGGGGGCAGGCAAGGGTGTTTTGGCAACTGGACGCCATTCGAAGGATCGGATGGGTTTCATTTGACGGCGTCTCAGCGGCAAATGAAACAAAAAATATCTCCGAGAACTCTGCGGCTCTGCGGTGATAGTTTCTGCAGCATGGACGTACCATGACCGATGAACACACATACGGCACCCTTTACGTGGTGGCGACACCCATCGGGAACCTTGAAGACATCACCCTCCGGGCCTTGCGTATTCTCGGTTCTGTGGATCTCATCGCTGCTGAAGATACGCGGCATACCCGGAAACTGCTCTCCTATCACCATGTTGACGGGCCCCTGATATCGTATCACGAGCACAACGAGCAGGAGCGTACCCCCCAGCTGATCCGGCAGCTTCTCGACGGACGCTCACTGGCAGTGGTCTCCAATGCGGGAACACCGTCGGTGTCCGATCCGGGGTATCGGTTGATACAGGCGGCGGTCCAGGCCGGCATCCGGGTGGTGCCCATACCCGGCGCAGCGGCCGCCATCACGGCACTGAGCGGGGCCGGTCTGCCGACCGATTCATTTATCTTCGTTGGGTTTTTACCGAAGAAAAAGAAACGCAGGACCGATCAGCTCCTGAAACTTGCAGAGGAGCCTCGCACCCTTATTTTCTACGAGTCTCCCCAGCGGGTCGGTGCTCTCATTGATGAGCTCGCTGAGATATTCGGTGATCGTCCCGCGGTTTTGGGCCGTGAGATGACAAAAGTCCACGAGGAATTTCTTCGTGGAAATCTGGCCGAACTGTCGGCAGACCTGAAACGGCGAGCGTCGGTTCGGGGCGAGTGTACCCTGTTGATTGGGGGCCGGCAGCGTGGCCCAGCCCAGATCACCACGGCAGTCACCGGAAAAATACAGAAGGCCCTGTCAACATCGGGCAAACGGCTTTCCGAGGTTGTCAAAGAAATCGCTGCAGACACCGGACTATCCCGGTCAAAGGTCTATGAGGAGGCGCTTAAAATGAAAAAGAAGACATCAAACGGCGTGTTGTCAGCGTCGGGGAGGCCGGCCGATGACTGATCTGGAAGCCATCTTTGCACCGGAATCGGTAGCGGTGATCGGTGCGTCTGCGACCCCCGGAAAAGTGGGACACGATATTTTTGCCAACATTCTCAAGGGCGGTTTTACAGGAACCCTGTACCCGGTAAATCCGGGTGCCCGATCGATTCTGAGTGTTCGTGCCTATCCGACAGTTCTGGACATTCCGGACAGCGTTGATCTGGCCATGCTCATCCTGCCGCCGAAATTGGCCGAGGCGGCCGCCGAGCAAGCCGTTGAAAAAGGTGTCCGGGGGCTGGTTATTGTCTCCGCGGGCTTTCGTGAGGTCGGGGGCGAGGGCGCCGAGATCGAACAACGGATTGTTTCCATGTGCCGCCACCATCAGGTCCGGGTGGTGGGGCCAAACTGCCTGGGAGTGATCAATCCGCTACCCGCCGTGCGGCTCAACGCCAGTTTTTCCGCACGTATGCCGGCTCCGGGGAATATATCCTTCATTTCCCAAAGCGGTGCGCTGTGCACGGCGGTTTTGGATTTTGCCGCGGATCGGGATTTCGGATTTTCCAAGTTTATCTCCATCGGAAACAAGGCCGACGTGGACGAGCTTGATCTGCTGGAATATCTTCACCAGGACCCGGATACCGAGGTCATCATGATCTACCTGGAAGAATTGCGGCGGGGGCCCGAATTTATCCAGGCGGTCAAGAAAATCACCTCCGGGTTCCGGAGAACGCCGGTCCTGGTCATCAAGTCCGGCCGGACCACCGCGGGCGCCAGAGCAGCCGCTTCCCACACCGGAGCCCTTGCCGGCTCCGAAGCCGTCTACAACGCCATATTCGAGCAGGCGGGCATGATCCGGGTGGAAACCATCGATGAGCTGTTCGATTTTGCCAGCGCCTTTGCCTACAAAACCGAAAGCGCGGTGGGTAAAACCCACCGGAAGATCCCCACCGGGAGCCGCGTGGCGATTATCACCAACGCAGGCGGTCCTGGCATCGTGGCAACCGATATGACGGTTTCATCCGGGCTTGAACTGGCCCGTTTCCGACCGGAAACCATCGAGGTCCTGGCCAAACACCTTCCGGCAACCGCCAACATTCACAACCCGGTGGATGTCATCGGTGACGCCTCCTATGATCGCTACGAAAATGCGTTGAAAGCAGTGATCCACGATCCGGACGTGGACGGGGCGCTGGTGATTCTTACCCCCCAGTCCATGACCAATGCCCTGGCAACAGCCGAAGCCATCGTTCGCGTGGCCCAGAATTCCGACAAACCGATCCTGTGCTGTTTTATGGGAATCGTTGACGTGTCTGCCGGGGTAAAATACCTGCAGTCCCACGGCTATCCGGTGTTCAAGTTTCCGGAAAACGCCGCCAAGGCGTTCGGTGCACTTTACCGCTATGCGAGGTGGCTGGGCCGGCGACACCTGGAACAGTTTTCTTTCGAGCACGACATCGATCGGGCGTCGGCCATCATCCAGAATGCGTTGACCGCCGGAAGGACGCATTTCGGTGAACTCGAAGGAAACGAGATTCTCCAGGCCTATGGATTTAATGTATTGCCGACCCGGTTGGCCGAAAATCCCGAGGAAGCCTCGTCCATCGCTGAAGACATCGGCTTTCCGGTAGTTCTCAAAATCGTGTCTCCCCAGATCCTCCACAAAACCGACGCGGGCGGTGTTGTTGTCGACCTGGACAATACCGAATCCGTGGGTCGGGCATTCGGTGACATTGTTCGGCGGGCCGGAAAATTCGATCCCCAGGCGCAGATCGACGGCGTGCTGGTGCAAAAGATGGCCCCTCCCGGAACGGAAGTCATTATGGGGGTAAACCGCTACCCGATATTCGGCCCCCTGATCATGTTCGGCTTCGGCGGGATTTTCGTGGAGGTGTTCCGCGATGTGGCGTTCCGGTTGGCGCCCATCGGCAGGAACGAGGCGCGTCGAATCATCCGAAAAATCAGAGGTTACAAGCTCCTGCAAGGCTTTCGAGACACCCCCCGGGCCGATCTGGATATCCTGGAGCAATATCTGGTCAGGCTCTCCGATATGGTGATACATCACCCGGAAATCAAAGAATTGGATATCAATCCGGTGTTGGTGCATGAGGACGGAAAAGGTGCCACCATCGCCGATTGCCGGATTATTCTGGGGCCACCCCCAACAAATGCGGTTTGAATGAATCCTCGCTTCGAAACGATACATCCGGTTGTCTTTGAAATCCCGGAGAACCTCCATGGATTGAAAGGAACGGACAAGGTCGATTTTCTGGGCGGAGCCGCCCGGCAGGCGCTGGCCGAGTCGGCAAAACGGAGCGGTATCGTTCTCGGGGCGCTGGAAAAAAAAGACAACGGCGCACCGATTCCATGTAGCGGGGTTTACTGGTCCCTTTCCCATAAATCAGAGGCTGTAGGGGGTGTGGTCTCCCCGAATCGCGTGGGAATAGATATTGAAACGATCCGACCGGTGACAGAACCCCTTTACGGGCGTGTGGCAGGGGAAACAGAGTGGAGGCTGTCGGCAAGCGATCGCCTGGAAACCTTTTTCCGTTTCTGGACGGCAAAGGAGGCCGTTTTAAAGGCCGTCGGCATCGGGTTTGCGGGAATGGGAAAGTGCCGAATTGTCGATATCCCGGATGATGCGCATCTGACAATCGTCTACGAAGATCGCAACTGGCAGGTAGAGCATTTTCGCACAAGTTGCTGCCTGATCTCCGTCACGATGTCGACGAACCCTGTCCAGTGGCATATCGAACCCTATCCAGGGTAATGATTACAGGTTTCAGGTGTTGGGTGTCAGGTGAACATTCAAAGAAACAATGACAAATAGAAAATTACAAATCACAAACAAATTACAAAACACTAAAAACCAAACAACGAATACCCAGTACCCAATACCGAATACCGAATGAATGGCCAACGGGCCAACGGGCTAACGGGCAACGGGCGCACGGAAATGAGAAAACTCACACTTACGCTTCTTCCGGAGATGTTCGGGATTTGCCGTTTTCGGCCTTCAGAAGAGATCCCCGGATGGGCTCTGGCATCGGCGTTTTTTTCAGTTACCCGGACAAGTCGTGAACTGTCGATCGTCTGCCCGGAACGGCGAATTCCTGCCGGTGTGACCAGCAGTCGGAGATGGCGTGCCCTGTCGGTGAAAGGCACTCTGGATTTTACCGAAATCGGGATCATTGCATCCCTCGCCATCCCTCTGAAAGAAGCCCGGGTTCCAATCTTTGTCGTTTCCACATTCGACACCGATTATCTGCTGGTGCGGGAACGGCACCTGAAGACTGCTGTCGAAGTCCTCTCCGGAACGGGGCATCGCATCAACCTGAGAAGCGGGCGCCCAACCGCTCCAAAGGCGAACCATCCTTGACATTCCGGCCCTCCTCTGTTCATCTGATTGAAGGTGTGCGTTTGGCCATAAACGTCTCCACCTGGTGCAATACCCAGGAGATCCCCCGGCGAGACTCACAGGGATTTGGTAAATTCCGTTGGAGAGATTACCCATGTCGAGACACGGTTTTCGGGCCCTGCTCGGGATCGTGCGGTTCCCGTTTCTCATCCTCACCCCGGCCTGCGTTGCATTGGGCGTTGCATCGACGGCGTGGACAGGAGCCCATGTGAATTATGGGTACGTGCTGCTGATTCTCGTTGGCGCCGTTTCCGCCCATGCCAGCGTGAATGCGCTGAACGAATACAGCGACTATCGGTCCGGGCTCGATTTCAAGACGACGAAAACCCCGTTCAGCGGCGGCAGCGGAACGCTGCCCCGGTTTCCGGAAAGAGCGGGTGGGGCATTGATTGCCGGCTGGGTGTGCTTCATTTTAACCGGGCTCATTGGCGTTTATTTCGTTTCCGTCGTCGGACCGGGGCTGATTCCTATCGGGGTTGTCGGAATGATCACCATTGCCACCTACACCGACTACATTACCCGCAGTCCAGTACTTTGTTTGGTTGCACCGGGCCTTGGCTTCGGCCCGTGTATGGTGATGGGCACCGATTATGTGCTGTCCGGCTCGTATTCATGGACGGCATTCATTGTCTCTCTGATTCCTTTTTTCCTGGTCAGCAATCTTCTTCTGCTAAATCAGTTTCCGGATGTGGATGCGGACCGAAGCATTGGTAGAAATCATTTTCCCATTGTCAAAGGGCGGCAGGGCGCCGCTGTCCTATACGGCGTTTTTCTTGCCGGCGCTTACGGCAGCATCCTGATCGGTTATGCCGCAGGATGGATCCCGGCGGCCGGCCTGGTCGGACTCGGAACCGGTATTCTTGCGATACCGACGGTCCGGGGGGTTGCCCGTTATGCCGACGAAATCACCAAGCTGGTCCCTCACATGGGCAGGAACGTATTGATTACCCTTGCCACCCCGGTGCTCCTGGCGACGGGGATGCTTTGGGATGCAGCCGCCTGATGCGAATATGGCGTAAAATCTGTGGGATATGCACCCCAATGATACTGGATGCTCGATGCTTGAAATCTGGACGGTGGACTTTGGGTTGGTCGAGAGCTGAAAGTTCAAAGTTCAAAGCTCAAAGCTGAAAGATAGTAAGGAAAAATGACGTTCCGCGATGCGGAACAAATGACTCTTTCCACCGGTCAACCGGCTAAACTGGCGAACCGGCAAACCGGCGAAACCGGCCGACGGGCAAACCGGCCAACAGGCCGACGGGCTAACCGGCTAACGGGCAGACGGGCAAACGGACCAACGGACCAACGGGCTAACGGGCCAACCAAGGAGTCGCTTTATGCACATTACCTTTTACGGCGCGGTACGGGAAGTCACCGGATCGATGCACCTTGTCTGGACCGACACCGATCGCATTCTTCTTGATTGCGGCTTGTTCCAGGGGCGGCGAAAGGAAACCGAAGAAAAAAACCGGAGCCTGCCCTTTGATCCCGGAATTCTATCCAGTATCGTTTTGTCCCATGCCCACATCGACCATTCGGGCAGGATCCCCATGCTGACGCGGAGGAATTTCAGTGGCCGCATTATCAGCACACGGGCCACGGCCCATGCCTGTGAGTATCTGCTACCCGACAGTGCTCACATCCAAGAGTCGGACGCCAACTATCTCAACTACAAGACCGTCCGTAATGCGCTCAAGAAGATGTCGTCCAAACCGGACAAAAAGAAAAGGAACAAGGAGATACGGAAGCGACTGAAACGAAACGGCCACGATCTGGATATAGACGCGATCAACGAACTGCTCGACGAACACCAACTGGAACAGGTCCGCCCGCTGTATACGGTGCCCGATGCAGAAACGGCCCTGACGTTTTTTGACGGTTATCCCTACCGGGAACCGGTGGCCGTGGGCAAAGACGTGACCTGTACCCTTTACGACGCCGGGCATATCCTGGGATCTGCCATTACCGTGTTGCATTCCAGGGAAAACGGCCGCGACCTGACCATCGGCTATACCGAAGATCTCGGCCGGTTTGGCAAACCGATATTGAAAGACCCGGTGCTTCAGTTTGCCGACGAACACCGGAAGCTGGATCTGCTGATCATGGAGAGCACCTATGGGGATCGCGTTCATGAGCCGGTGATGGATATGGCGCCCAGGCTCAAGCAGATACTCAACGATACATTCGATCGGGGAGGCACCGTGCTGATTCCTTCCTTTGCGTTTGGCAGGACCCAGGAGCTTCTCTACGTGATTCACGACCTGTATAACAGGGGAGACGTGCCAAAGCGGCCGGTCTATGTCGACAGTCCTCTGGCCACGAAACTGACCCGGGTATTCGGAGAACATCCCGAAGTCTATGACCAGGATACCCACGAAACCTTTCTCCAGCGCGGAGACAATCCGTTTGCATTTGATCAGGTCCATTTTACCGCCTCTGTCCAGGAATCCATTGACCTGATGAAGGAGAAACAGCCCCACATTGTGATTTCCGCATCCGGGATGTGTGAAGCCGGCCGGATTCTGCACCACCTTCGGTACAAGGTTCACAATGAGCGAAATACCATCCTCATCGTCGGTTACATGGCCCAGAACACGCTGGGGCGTCGGATTCTGGAGGAAGGGACGGCCTACATGGCGTCCGGACGAAAGGGCAACCCGCCGTTGATCAAGTTTTACAACAAACACTACCCGTTGAAAGCCCGGGTCGAGAACCTGGGCGGATTCAGTGCCCATGCCGACTACACCGAAATGCTGCGTTTTCTGAAGGAGTCGAATCTTCAGATTGGACGGATCGCTGTCGTCCACGGAGAAGAAGATCAGAGCCTTGCCCTTGCCAACCGTCTCAAGGAAGCAGGGCATCCGGTGGTGGTGCCGAGGGCCGGCGAATCGGTGAAGGTGGGGGGATGAACTACAACTCTGGAGTATTGGAGTGGTGGAGTGGTAAAAGGGGAGTACTGGAGTGTATATGAGCTCAAAGCTCAAAGCTCAAAGCTGAAAGCTTAAAGATAGTAAGGAAAAATGGTGTTCCGTGATACGGAACCGATGATTTAATCACGCCTCCGACGGGTTCGACCCGCTCACCGCAAGCAGGCAGCAAATGACTTTTTCCACCGGTCAGCTGGCTAAACCGGCAAACCCGAAACAGGTGAAATCTATGCAACAATCAGTAAATAGTACTCCAGGCCGTTCCCCGGGTCGAAGATCTCCGTTTATCGTGATGGTCGTTTTCCTCCTCTTGTTCATCATTGGAATAAACCTCGGCGAGGTGCCGGTGGTGCTTGCGAAGGCGATCCGATTGTGTCTGAGCTGCATCGGAATAGGGTAGCCGGTATGTCTTTAAGGAGATGGATACAGATCCTGGCAACCTTTCTGAGCAATGGTTATTGGCAGTTTCCGGCGACCGGAAGCATTTACAAGGGCACCCTTAAGTCGGTTTGCGTGCCGGGGCTGAATTGCTATTCCTGTCCGGCGGCCACAGGGGCTTGTCCCCTGGGCGCCATACAGACGTTTATGGCCACCCTCCGGCCGAACATCGAAGCGGCGCGGTTTCATCTGGGACTGTATGTCATCGGGTTCCTGGGTGTTATCGGCAGCCTGGTGGGGCGGATGCCTTGCGGCTGGGTGTGTCCGTTCGGGTTCTTCCAGGAACTGCTGCACAAGATTCCGTCTCCGAAGTTCGAAATCCCCAAATTTTTAAACCATTTCAAATATGTTTTCCTCGTACTGTTCGTGTTTCTTCTCCCGCTGCTGGTTGTGGACGAATTCGGATACGGGATGACCTGGTTCTGTAAGCACGTGTGTCCGGCCGGCACCATCGAGGCCGGAATTCCCATGATGATCCTAAAGCCGGAGCTTCAGGGATTGATCGGCCTGTTATTCTACAGCAAGCTGCTGATCCTGGTGCTGTTTTTAATCTGGATGGTATTGAGCCGGCGACCGTTCTGTCGGACCGCCTGTCCTCTGGGCGCCATCTACTCTCTGTTCAACAGGACCAACGCATTCCGAATGGTTCACCATCCGGACAACTGCACCCGATGCCAGGCCTGTTACAGCAACTGCCCCATGGGCGTCAAATTTTTCGAGACTTCCAACCACACCAACTGTATCCGCTGCCTGAAATGCCTCCAGGAATCCTGCAAGTTCGACGCGATTTCCTATGAAATTGCCGGCCTTCCCACTCCCGAGCCAAAGCCAAACGAAACATGAAACTGCATGTCCGCTTTATCTGACAACGTGACAAATTGCTGGTGTATTTAAAAAAACAGGGGCGGTAGGCTCATAATTTTGGTTTTGTCTTTTGGATATCCAAATTTGACAAATTTGCAGTTGCAGCGTAAGCTGTTCTTGGTATTGCATTTTTTGCCATCAGCTCGAGAGTGCTCCATTCATTGGTTCTTTCGGTAGACATGGAAAAATCAAACTTTCTGCAATTTAAATAAACGTCTTTTCTCTTTTTAAAAATCTCAACGCTGAGTGTTACGAGAAGATAATTAGAACTGAAAGGCGGTTCCGTGGTCCTTGTGATCGGAGAAGTTCTGGTCGACATATTTCCCAAGTATATCCGCCTCGGCGGAGCACCTTTCAACTTTGCCTACCATTTGAAGCATTTCGGTTACCCCGTCCGGTTTATCTCCAGGATCGGTATTGACCACAACGGTAAGAGACTCCTGGAAAGAATCACGAAGGCCGGATTCAATGCGGATGACATACAAATAGATGAAGCTCACCCCACTGGAACCGTACAGGTAAAGCTTGACGAGATGGGGGTCCCGGATTTTAACATTCTTCCGGATGTCGCCTACGACTATATCGATTTCGTACCAGAAATCCATTCCACCCTTCTGGAAAATTCAAGCCTTCTATATTTCGGCACCCTGGTTCAACGAACGGATCATGGTTTTCGTCGGATCCAGCAGTTTCTTCACGGTAAACCGGCCGACTGCATTTCACTCTACGACATCAACCTTCGCCCCGACTGTTATTCGGTTGATGCGATCCAGGCGTCTCTGCTCAATACGGATGTTCTCAAACTGAACAGGGATGAACTGCAGGAGTGCAAGGCGATTGCCGGTAATGGGCGCGACACTCCGGCCTTCGTTCGACATATGATGGCCAAATATGATCTGGATCGCGTTGCCGTAACCAAGGGCGGTAACGGGAGTGATTTGTACACTAAAGACGAATTCATTCACGCCGCCCCTGTGCCTGTCGCGTCCATGGTTGATACAGTGGGGGCCGGCGATGCCTATGCAGCGATGCTGGCTGCCGGTATATTGGAAAAATGGCCTCCCCCAAAGACCCTCTCCATGGCGGCCGAGTTTGCATCCCGTCTTTGTGCCATTGAGGGGGCTATCCCGGAATCGCCGGATTTTTACGCTCCTGTCCTGACTCAGATGAGAAACGGAGAGTGACATGGCATCGAACGGTTTATACATCCAACTGTTCAGTGTGCACGGGCTGCTGCGCACCGAAAACATGGAGCTTGGCAGGGATTCGGATACCGGCGGGCAGATAAAATACGTGGTCGAACTGGCAAAAGCACTTGATCAACGTGAAGATGTACAGCAGGTGGACCTGTTTACAAGGCTTCTTTCGGACAAATCGTTATCTGAAGATTACGCACAATCGCTGTATCAGGTTAGCGATAAATGCCGCATCATTCGAATTCAGTGCGGGGGGCGTAAGTACATGCGCAAGGAACTGCTGTGGCCGCACCTGGATGAATACGTGGACAAAACCATCAAGTACATCAAACGTCGGAAGCGCATCCCCGATATTGTCCACGGCCATTATCCGGACGCCGGCTACGTGGCCATGCAACTGTCTGAAATTTTTGGCGTTCCGCTGGCTTACACCGGGCATTCGCTCGGCCGTTCGAAGCTGGATCGTCTGATGAACGAGGGTATGGCAGAGAAGGAGATCGTCAAGCGCTACAAAATCGACCACCGCATCCAAATGGAAGAAGAGATCTTGAAGCGGGCGGATCTGGTGGTGACCAGTACTACCCAGGAAATCAAGGAGCAGTACGGCCAGTATCAGAATAAAGATATTCCACAATACACGGTCATTCCGCCGGGCTTGGACATCGAAAAGTTCTACCCGTTTTATCACGACGCATTGTCGGAATCCGAAAAAAGCGAAACGGAATTGTACGCCCAGGCGTCGGTATTGGATGAACTGGATCGATTTTTTAAACACCCGGACAAACCACTGATTCTTTCGTTATGCCGTCCTGACAAACGGAAAAACATCGCCGGCCTGATCAAGGCCTACGGGGAGGACCTGGAACTGCAATCCATGGCTAACCTGGCCGTGTTTGCGGGCATCCGCAAAGACATCTCAAAAATGGAAGACAACGAGCGGGACGTTCTGACCGAAATCCTGTTATTGATGGACAAGTACGATCTGTATGGAAAAATCGCCATTCCCAAGAAACACGAGTTCGAATACGAAGTGCCGGAGCTGTATCGAATCGCGGCGGAAAAACGTGGTGTGTTTGTCAACTCGGCGCTTACTGAACCGTTCGGGATCACCATCATCGAGTCAGCCGCGTGCGGCCTTCCCGTCATCGCTCCAAATGACGGGGGGCCCATGGATATCATTGAAAATTGCGAGTGCGGGGCACTGGTGGATACCACCGATGCCGAACAACTTGCTGCCGCCGTCAAGGGGATCATCGTCGACGGAGACAAATGGAGGCAATATTCCAAGGCCGGCATCATGAACATTCGTAAGCATTATACATGGGAAAACCACGCCGATGTTTATGTGAACGGAATCAGGCGAACCGTTGAAAACTTCTATACGTCCAAAATGAAACAAGCCGTCCCGTCGGATGCTATTGGAAGGCGTTTGGCGAAGCTAAATTATTTAATCGTTACCGATATCGACAACAGCCTCATCGGAGAGAAAAACCGTCGACTGCAGCCATTGCTTCAGTTGTTGAAGGAACACCGGGATCATATCGGATTTTGTGTGGCCACCGGCCGAACCATCGAATCGACCAAAGCCCACCTAAAAGAATTCAATGTTCATTCACCGGATGTCATCATATCCTCGGTGGGATCGGAGATCTATTACGGGAAACACGCTCATCGCGGCAGGGGCTGGGCCGCTCACATTTCAGCCCGATGGAATAGAGAAAAAATCGTTCGGCTCCTCAAAGATTTTTCATTTTTGACCTATCAGGAAGAAGATACACAGCGTCGATTCAAGGTCAGTTACAATATGAAGCCGAAAAAAGATCGACTGGCCAAAATTCACGACAGACTATTACGCAGCAAGTGCCGCTACAACTTGATTTACTCTCATGACAAGTATCTGGACATTTTGCCCTACCGTGCCTCCAAAGGGAAAGCCATCCGCTACCTCAGCTATAAATGGGACATCCCGTTGGCAAACTTTCTCGTATGCGGCGACTCCGGAAACGACGAGGAGATGCTGCGGGGCGAACCAAAAGCCGTTGTGGTCGGCAACTACAGCCCGGAACTCAAATCTCTGAAAGGACTCCGAAACGTCTATTTTGCCAAGGAAGCATGCGCCGGTGGAATCCTCGAAGGTTTGAATCACTATAAATTCATAAAAAAATCAAAAAGGTAAGCGAATCGATTATGGAAAACCTGCTCAGCACACTGATTTCGGAAGAAGATCAAAAAGAGTTTAAAGAATTAATTTCCTTTATCGCCGAATCGAAAACCGACATCATCCTCCGAAACGGAATCCTTCAGCTGTTCCGTAGTTATTGTGATAAAAACGAAAAACCGGACTCATTTCGAGAAAATTCTTCAATCTTTGCATTTGTGAAAAAATCCCAGGAGCTGTTTATTGTCGACGATCATCTGGCGATGATGCACCGCTATGCCATGGCGAAGTATCGTTATTACCTGATTCGAAAGGATGGAGAGTATGTTGAGGCAACATCGCTTTCCAATTATCTCGATCTCAGGGATTACTACATCCTCCAAACCAAGACCGAGGGCCTCCAGCTCCGGATGGATTTCATGCCGTTTTACGACTTTACACCCACCATTCGGGACATCCGCTCGGTGGGCAGCGGCATCCGTTTTCTGAACCGCTACATGAGCAGCAACATCTTCAGCCGCCCCCGAAAGTGGCAAGACAAATCATTTAATTTCATGAAAATGCACCAGTATGACGGCCAACAGCTGTTAGTGAACGGCGCCATTTTAAATGATTCCAGAACGTTTCTCGGAGACCTCGAAAAAGCCCTGGAGTGGCTTAACGGCGAACCCGCCGAGGCTCCCTATTCCAGCGTGAAAACCCGTTTGAGTCAGGCCGGCTTCGAAGTCGGCTGGGGAAATACGGTCGGGCGGATCAGGGAAAATATGGAGACCTTGCTGGCCCTGGTGGGTGAGCCCACGGACCAGCTGCTGGAGAAATTCATTTCCCGGGTTCCGATGCCTCTCATTTCCAAAGTCGCCATTATCTCGCCCCACGGATGGTTCGGGCAGACCAATGCATTGGGAAAACCGGATACCGGCGGGCAGGTAATCTATATCTTAGACCAGGTCCGTGCCCTGGAGAAGCATTTAAAGGAGGAACTGAGGTTAACGGGATTGGAAATCGATCCCCAAATTATTGTTCTGACCCGGCTGATCCCGGAAGCGCAGGATACCACCTGCAACCAGCGGCTCGAAAAAATCTTTCACACGGAAAATGGATGGATTCTCCGTGTACCCTTTCGCGATAGCCAGTACAACGTGGTCAAACACTGGGTATCGCGTTTTAAAATCTGGCCGTATTTGGAAACCTTCGCCGAGGATGCGTATAGGGAATTGCTGAGTGAATTCCGGGGGCGCCCGGATTTGGTCATCGGCAATTACTCGGACGGAAATCTGGTTTCCTCCCTGTTGGCGGACAAGTTCGATGTCACCCAATGCACCATTGCCCACGCACTGGAGAAAACAAAATATGCTTTTTCCGATCTTCACTGGAAGGAACTGGAGCGGGATTATAACTTCTCCGTTCAGTATACCGCCGATATCCTTTCCATGAACAAATCCGATTTTATCATCACCAGTACGCTGCAGGAGATCATCGGGACCGAAAACACCATGGGGCAGTATGAATCCTACCAGTTCTTCAGTATGCCGCAGTTGTATCAGGTGATTAACGGTATAAACCTGTTTGCACCCAAATTTAACGTCATTCCGCCGGGCGTGGATGAAGATCTTTACTTTCCCTACTTCGAACAGGAAAAGCGTATCCAAAGCAAGCGACAACATTGGGAACGGCGGCTGTTCAGCGAAGACTCCGGTGATATCTTCGGAAAGCTCGATGACCCGGAAAAACCGCCAATCTTCACCATGGCCCGCTTCGATAAAATCAAAAACATTACCGGTCTCATCCAGGCCTTTGGCTTGAGTCAGGAGCTTCAGCGCCACTTCAATCTGGTCTTTGCTGCCGGTACCATTCATATCGAAAATTCCGCCGACGTGGAGGAAAGAAATGAAATAACCAAAGCATACGACCTCATCGAGAGCTTCAATCTATTCGGAAAGGTGCGCTGGCTGCCCAGCATCAATAAACTCGATACCGGTGAAGTATACCGGATCATTGCAGATCGGAAAGGTATCTTTGTACAACCTGCGCTATTTGAGGCCTTCGGTCTCACCATCATCGAGGCCATGGCCTCGGGTCTGCCCACCTTCGCCCCCAAATTGGGCGGCCCGCTGGAAATTATCGAGGTCGGAAAAAGCGGTTATTTGATGAACACGAGCAAGCCCGAATTGATCGCCGAAAGACTGGAGGAGTTCGTCACCAGCATGGGCAAAGACAGTGAACTTTGGAAAACGATATCCGGGAACGCCATCGCGCGCGTGCAAAAACACTTCAACTGGAAATCCTACAGCCAGCGGCTTATCAATTTAACAAAGCTTTATGGTTTCTGGCGCTACGCCGTCTCCGGCAAGGGCATGATGGAACTGGATCGATACTGTGACGTCCTGTATCACTTTTTGATCAAGGAGAAGGCTGCACGGATCGAAAAATCGATAACCGCCTAACTTAATGGGGAAGGATTAATGAATGATCCCTACAGGCCTGTACGATCTGACAATCATTTCCCATTGACATCCTCTGCCCGATGGCATATTCGGCCCTTACTCCCCCCTTTTGACCGTACCGTGTGAATGGCCCCGAGGGTTTCGTTGAAATAACGGACCGTCCCCGTTAGTTTCGTTTCACTGCTGAGAGGAGGTCACGCCGATGGAATCCCAACGAAAAATTCGTAAAATTTTTAAAAGCAAGCCGGTCATCGAAAGTGCCGGGGTTCACCTTAAACGGGCATTTGGGTTCGGCCAAACCCGCTTGTTCGATCCCTTTTTGCTTTTGGATGACTTCCGCTCCGACATTCCAGCCCATTACCAACAGGGCTTCCCGTGGCATCCCCATCGCGGCATCGAGACCATCACCTATGTCCTTGAAGGCGATGTGGAACATGGCGACAGCATGGGGAACACGGGCCATATCACATCCGGTGACGTGCAGTGGATGACGGCCGGAAGCGGCATTGTCCACCAGGAAATGCCCAAGGGGGGGCAGGACGGAAAGATGGAAGGCTTTCAGCTCTGGGCCAATCTTCCGGCCTCACAAAAAATGATGCCGCCCCGGTACCGGGATGTCAAAGCCGGGGAGATACCCAAAGTGACACTGGATAACAGGGTGGAGATCGGGATCATCAGCGGAACGGTGGCAGGCACCCAAGGACCGGTCAAGGATATCGTCATCGAACCTGAATATCTCGATATTTCTCTTCCCGAAAACACGGATTATTCCCATCCGACCACGCCGGGACACACGGTGATGGCATATGTCATCGCTGGAAGTGCCTGTTTTTGTGGAGAAAAGGAAGCCTTCAGCTATGAGGTTGAAGGTGTCAACTACTTCGATATGGAACGAGGCGCCTTTTTGGGTAATGAAACCCTGGCCGTTTTCGGGGATGGCAGTCATGTCACGGTCAGCACCGGAGATGAGCCGGGGCGCTTTCTATTGATTTCAGGGAAGCCCATCGGGGAGCCTGTCGCCTGGCAAGGCCCCATCGTCATGAACACCCAGGAGGAACTCCGGATTGCTTTCGAAGAATATCGCCAGGGGACCTTTTTAAAGCATAAAGAAGTGGAGACCTAAAATTGGAAACAGCTCCCGTTAAACCGATCGTATCATTCGATGAATTTGATAAATTAGACATCCGGGTCGGCACGATCCAGCGCATCGAGGGCATCAAAGGCTCGGATAAGCTGGTTCGACTGGTGGTCTCTTTTGGCGATCACCAGCGGAACATTCTGGCAGGCATTAAACAGGAGCGTTCCAATCCCGCTGAGATTGAAGGCAGCCAGGCATTGTTTGTGGTCAATCTGGAGCCACGCAAAATGATGGGCGAGGTATCCGAAGGGATGCTGTTTGATATCGGGTATGCCGACGGCATTACGCCGGTGCTCGCTGTTCCGGAAAAGCGGGTGCCGGATGGCTCTCGATGTGGTTAGACTGAGCGTTGTGAGATATGGTCTCAGGCGATAGAGTTATTGGAAATTTTCATGGGGGTAGGTAATGAGATTAGCCGGAGCGATTTGGAAAAACGAACAGAGCTGGATTGTTATTTCATTGATTTCAGGAATTCTGATTTCCGCCCTTTTTGTTATGTTCAACCGATTTCCAGGTACCAGCGAATTTCTCCTGGTGGCGGCTTCCACGATGACGCTCTACACTCTCAGCATCGTTCTCCGGGTACATAACGCTAAAGGGAAAGCTCAGAGCGGAAAACCGGGATTAACGGAGCTGGACCTGAAAGTCGGATTCCCGGTGCTGGGATTCGGCGCGGGGATGTGTCTGCTGGTCCTCTGACCGGTTAAATTCATGAAATCTTTTCAGGAAAGGAAAAGCCTCCGGATTTTCCGGAGGCTTTTTTCCGTTTCTATCACTTGTAGACCTGGTCAGGCGGTGGACCGGCAAACCGGACTCCGCCCCACGGGCTTTGCAGGACAAGCGGGCCCACCCCTTTTGGGGGCTTGGGGCTTCGACCCCACAGGTCGCTCTTCCAGCTAACGTCTTCGTTTTAACTACGCCGCACAAGAGAACGGGACAAGTCGCTCCTATATAGCTACGCCGGAAGCGCGGGCTAACCGGTCAACGGGCACACGGGTCCACAGTCCTAAGTCCCCATATCCCAACTCGCCAAATACTTCTTCTGCTCCGGGGTCAACTTGTCGATGGGCACACCCATGGCCGACAGCTTTACCCTGGCGATTTCCATGTCGATGGCATGGGGGACCGGGTAGACCTCCCGTTCCAGTTTTAGCTTTCCCTTGACCATGTGTTCGATGCTCAGTGCCTGGTTGGCGAAACTCATGTCCATCACGCTGGAGGGATGCCCCTCGGCCGCCGCCAGGTTGATCAGGCGGCCTTCCCCCAGCACATTGATTCGGCGACCGTTTTCCAGCAGGTATTCTTCAACAAAAGACCGTATCCTCCGAACCGAGGTCGAGATCTCTTTGAGGCCGATCAGGTCCAGCTCCACATTGAAATGGCCGGAGTTTGCCACGATGGCCCCGTCCTTCATGGTCTTGAAATGGTCCTTGCGGATGACGTTGATGTTGCCGGTTACCGTGCAGAAAAAATCACCGACACGGGCGGCTTTTCGAATCGGCATCACCGAAAATCCGTCCATAACCGCTTCCAGGGCCGCCACCGGATCGACCTCGGTGATGATGACATTGGCCCCCATTCCCCGGGCGCGCATGGCCAGGCCTCTGCCGCACCAGCCATACCCGCAGACGACAAACTGGGTGCCGGCCACCAGGCGGTTGGTGGCCCGGATGATTCCGTCCATGGTGCTCTGTCCGGTCCCGTATCGGTTGTCGAACAGGTGTTTGGTCTGGGCGTCGTTTACAGCGATAATGGGGTACTGCAGCACCCCATCGGCCGCCATGCTTCGGAGCCGAATGATTCCGGTGGTGGTCTCTTCTGTGCCGCCCCGGACCCACTTGATCAGTTCGGAACGTTCGGAGTGGAGAACCGAGACCAGGTCGGCGCCGTCGTCCATGGTGTAATGGGGCTTTGTGTCGAGCACGGCATTGATGTGCTTGTAGTAGGTCTTGTGGTTCTCGCCCTTGATGGCAAAGGTGGATATCTTGTCTTTTTTGGAAAGTGCGGCGGCAACGTCGTCCTGGGTGCTCAGCGGATTTGAAGCGCACAGGGCGACCTTGGCACCACCGGCTTTTAAGGTGCGCATCAGGGATGCGGTTTCCGTGGTCACATGAAGGCAGGCGCCGAGGCGAACCCCTTTCAGGGGCTTTTCCTTGGCAAAGCGCTCCTTGATACGGTTGAGTACCGGCATGCTCTGGTTGGCCCATTCGATGCGCAGGGCCCCGTCTTTTGCCAGTTTGATGTCTTTTACGTCATAGGGCATGGGTGGTCTCCTCACTGTCGTCTTGTATTTCACGTCGTCTCAAAAAAACCGGGCGTCGGCAAAGCCCGGTTTTCTCGGTGTTAGGGTGTCTATCCGGTTACAAACCCGCCTTTTCCCGCAGAATGTCGGCTTTTGTGATCTTTTCCCAGGAAAACTCCGGTTCATTGCGGCCAAAGTGGCCATAGGCGGCCGTTTTCTTAAATATCGGACGCTGCAGATCCAGGTATTCGATAATGGCCGCCGGGCGCAGGTCAAACACCTCCCGGACGATATCCTTTACCCGATCTTTCGGAACCTTACCCGTGCCCATAAGGTCGATCATGATCGAAACGGGCTCAGCTACGCCGATGGCATAGGCAAACTGAATTTCGCATTTCTTGGCAAGCCCTGCGGCCACGATATTCTTGGCCACGTGCCGGGCCATGTAAGAAGCGCTCCGGTCCACCTTGGAAGGGTCCTTTCCCGAGAAACAGCCGCCTCCGTGACTCCCCTGCCCGCCGTAGGTGTCCACGATGATCTTGCGCCCGGTCAACCCGCAGTCTCCCATGGGGCCGCCGATAACGAACCTCCCTGTGGCATTGATATAGTATCGGGTGCGGTTGTCGGTCATCTCTTCGGGGATGACCTCCTGGATGACCCGCTGGATGATCCCGTCGCGCAGTTCTTCGTAGTCCACGTCCGGTTTGTGCTGGGCGGCGATAACGATGCAGTCGACCCGTTTGGGGCTGCCGTTTTCGTATTCGATGGTGACCTGGGATTTGCCGTCCGGGCGCAGGAAGTCCAGCGAGCCGTCCTTGCGAACCTGGGAAAGCCGCTGGCAGAGCTTGTGGGCATAGGTGACCGGCATCGGCATCAGCTCCGGTGTTTCGTCCGTGGCATAACCGAACATCAATCCCTGATCGCCGGCTCCCTGCTCCTTAAACAGGCCCTCTCCGACATTTACGCCCTGTGCGATATCCAGCGATTGATGATCGATGCTGGTGATCACGCTGCATGTTTTCCAGTCGAATCCCATGTGGGATGAGTGATAGCCGATGTCCTTTATGGTCGATCGAACGATTTCAGGAATTTCCACGTAACACTCGGTGGTGATTTCCCCGGCCACAAATGCCAGCCCTGTGGTCACCATGGTTTCGCAGGCGACGCGGCAGTTCTTGTCCTGGGCGATAATGGCATCCAGGATGGAATCCGAGATCTGATCCGCCACTTTGTCCGGATGACCTTCGGTTACAGACTCAGAGGTAAAGTAAAAGGTTTCGTTGCCCATGAAATAGTCTCCTTTTGGGATGGTGTATTCGAAGCTCTGACACGTGCCTCATTTTTTTCACCCGGGCGTTGCCGAACTCGGGTTGTTACATGCCGTTTGCATCATTTTCCAGGGGGCGCCAGTATCATGTTGTCGATGAGGCGGGTTTGGCCGACCTTGACGGCAAGGGCCATCAGCGCCGGATCATCGATTCGGGAAATGTCATCCAGGGTGATCGGATCACACACCGTTACATAGTCGATGTCGGTGTCCGGATAGGATCCGATGCTCTCTGTTGCTTCCTGAATGATCTTTGCCGCATCTGTTTCCCCGGAACCCACCCGGTCTTTGGCCGCGCACAATGCGCGGTACAAACTCAGCGCGGCCGGTCGCTGCTCTGAACCGAGATAACTGTTTCGGGAACTCATCGCCAGGCCGTCGGACTCGCGGACGATGGGGCCGCCCTCTATCTCGATGTCCATATCCAGGTCCGCCACCATGCGCCGGATGACCTGGAGCTGCTGAAAATCTTTTTCTCCGAATACGGCAACATGGGGTTTGACGATGTGAAACAGTTTGATCACGACCGTCGCCACCCCCCTGAAAAAAACCGGGCGCGACAGCCCGCACAAATGCTCGGGCAGTTGGGTCAGGTTCACGTAAGTCTGATAACCCTCCGGATACAGATTCGCTTCGGTCGGGGTGAAAACAACGTCCACGCCCTCTTTTTCAAGAAGGGAAAGGTCCCGCTCCAGATTTCTCGGATACGTATCAAAATCCTCGGTCGGTCCGAATTGTGCCGGGTTGACGAAGATACTGGCGGCCAGGACATCCCCCCGTTCCCGACCGATTCGACACAGCGACAGGTGGCCTTCATGGAGAAATCCCATGGTCGGCACGAATGCCATCGTATGATCATCGCTGCGAACGCGATCCGCATACCTTTGCATGTCCTTGATGTGTTGAATGACGTCGATGGCGTTTGCTTTCCTGGTCGGCGGTCCGAGTCCGACAGGGACCGTATTATCTGTAGAGGGGCATCCCTCTGATAGAGGGCGACTCTCCAAAATGTCAAACCCTATCTAATAGTCAATGGTCGATGTGATGTCAACTATCCCCCCAAGTTCAGATTTACCCCCCACTTGCAGGTGTTAACTCACGAAACGCAAGTGGACATTTGCCAGTCGGGCCGGCGGGACCACAGAGGGATGAAGGGGTCACGAAGTCGGGTGGAAGGAAAATTTCAGAGTCGAGAAGTTCGAGGGTTACTTGCCGATGGCAGCGCCGGAGGCGGGTAAACTTCGAACCCGCTTCTCCAGCCAAATGGATAAGGACCAAAAGTGCAGTGGTAACGGGAAAATACAGAATCTGCCGTCTTGCTTTTGTGAGTGTTTTTTGTTAGCTGAGTCTGTCGTCAATGGGTTTTCCAGTTTGGCGTCTACTCCTTGATACCTGAAGCGGCAACGGCGCTGTTTCGAGGCATGCATGGAAGCCTCCATGTGATGCGATATCCGGGTTTCCCGCTGAGGCGTGTTCCCATCGAGCCGGTTGAGAGACCGGCCGTGTACTGGCCTTCCGCCCGGCGCCGATGCATACAGGGACCGACTGTCAGGTGATATGCAGCTTTTGCCATCAACGTACCGTCGTGTTGGCCCGGAAGTGGAGGTTAGGATTTCATGAAGAGCAACAAATGGCTGGCGGCCATGGTTTTCCTGTCGCTCGTATGGATAGCCGGTCCGGGGTATACTTCGGAACCCAGTGGACGCTCTCAGGACGCCTCACACGCTGCTGAAGATCAGCTCCCGTCTTCCGACCATGCTGCGGAGACCCATGATGACGCCCACGGCGATTCCGCTCATGGCGGCCACGACAATCTCGGAAAGATCCTCCCCCTGTGGAGCTGTATCCCATTTGCCTGTATGCTGCTTTCCATCGCCCTTTGTCCGTTGATCCTCCCCGAATTCTGGCATCACCACTTTGGCAAAGTTTCCGCGTTCTGGGCGGCATGCCTCGGCATCCCCTTCCTGATCGCCTTCAGGGGGGTTGCCGTATACGAAATTCTTCATATTATCCTGGCCGACTACGTACCATTTATTATTTTGCTCTGGTCCCTGTATACCATATCCGGCGGCATCTTGCTGCGAGGCACCCTCCGGGGCACCCCCGTTGTCAATACAGTGATCCTGATGATCGGCGCCCTTCTTGCGTCCTGGATGGGCACCACAGGTGCAGCCATGCTTCTGATCCGACCGTTTTTACGGGCCAACAGCCATCGTAAGAATCGGACCTTCATGGTCGTCTTTTTCATCTTCCTGGTTGCCAACGTGGGTGGATCTCTGACCCCTCTGGGTGACCCGCCCCTGTTTCTCGGATTTCTTCACGGGGTGAGCTTTTTCTGGACATTCAAGATTCTTCCCCACATGCTGGTGGTCTCCGCCGCCCTCCTGGCCATATATTTTGTGCTGGATACGTATTACTATCGAAAAGAAGGGGTAACATCGCCGGAGGGAGAAAAGGTCCCGCTTAAACTGGAAGGGGTGCACAATTTTCTGTTCCTCGGCGGGGTCATTGGAGCGGTTCTCATGAGCGGCGTGGTCGACTGGGGAGAGATCACCACACTGGGTATTCACCGGGCGACTCAGGACTGGGTGCGGGACGGCCTGCTGATTGTTATGGGCATCATGTCCCTGGTGACCACTCCGTTGTCTCTGCGCGAGGACAACGATTTTACCTGGTTTCCGATTATCGAGGTGGCCTACCTGTTCATCGGCATTTTCATCACCATGATTCCGTGCCTGCTGATTCTGAAAGCCGGATCCGAAGGGGTGCTGGCCTTTTTGATCAATGCCGTCAAGGAACCGCACCACTATTTCTGGGTGACGGGCGCCCTTTCCGGTTTCCTGGATAATGCTCCCACATACCTGACGTTTTTTAATACGGTGCTGGGAAGTTTCTTTCCGGGAATGAGTGAAGCCGAAGCGGTGCCGCTTTTGATGACAGAAAAAGCGGTGTATTTGGCGGCCATATCCGCAGGGGCCGTATTTTTCGGGGCGTTCAGCTACATCGGCAATGCGCCGAACTTCATGGTCCGATCCATTGCGGAAGAAGCCGGAACCCCCATGCCGAGCTTTTTTGGCTATATATTAAAGTTTTCACTGGTTTTTCTGATCCCCTGTTTTGTTCTCGTGACCCTGATCTTTTTCTAATTTTCAGGTTGCCGAAAGAGAAAACCGGTGTTCAGACCATAGGCTAGTCCATGGACCACAACATTCTCGGCTCAAAAATAGCGATCGTCGGTGGAGGAGAATTCTGCCTGACCTTCCTGGAATTTCTTCACACCGACGTGTTCGAGGATCAGAAAGCCGAAGTGGTTGCCGTAGCGGACACCAATCCGAAGGCTCCAGGCCTTCAGTGGGCCCAGGTGATGGGAATTCCAACCACCAAGGACTACACCGAATTCTATGCCATCGATGATCTCGATACGATTTTGGAACTGACCCGGGACATTAATCTTTCCGAAATCATTTCTCAGACGAAACCGCCCCATATCCGCCTGATCGATCATTTTGAGGCCCGATCCCTGTCGGACTCCCTCCAGATTGACGTGGTTCGACGGACGACATTGAAGCGGCTGGAGCAGCAAAAAGATGATGTCGTCGAAATTGAGGACATTCTCACAGAACTTTGTGACCGATTCGCCAGGATTATCATCCGGCGCAACAATCGCTCCCGGGAAATCGAGATGGACCTGGTGGAACATGAGAAAACGCTTCGCCAGATCATTCAGGGAAGTACCATCCCGACGTTTGTCATCAACCAGGAGCATGTGGTGACACACTGGAACAAAGCGGTGGAGCGGCTCACCGGAGTGTCTGCGGAATCGATCATCGGCACCCGGCGCCAGTGGACTCCATTTTACAGCCAGGAGCGGCCGGTTATGGCCGATGTCATTATCGATCAGATCCAGGCCGATGAAGTGGAAAAACTCTATCCGACCAATTGGCGAAAGTCCGCCCTGATCGAGGGGGCCTTCGAGGCCGAGGGGTTTTTCCCGCGCTTGGGGGATGACGGTAAATGGTGCTGGTTCACCGCTGCCCCGATCAAGGCCCCGGACGGCACGATTGTCGGGGCCATCGAAACCCTCTGGGACAAAACCGAGGATAAAAATGCCGAAGAAGAACGGGAGCGCCACACTACGGAGCTCAGCACGCTCTGCTCCATCTATACGGCGTTGAGCGCCTCACCGGATATCGAAGGGGCGGTCCATCAGGCCATTCGGGAGGTGCAGGATTTTATGGATGCCGATGGGGTTTGCGTCTACCTGGAGGAGCCGGACGGCCGGTTTCACTTTCGCTACGGTTACGGATTTTCAGAAAATGCCTGCGCCAAGCTGAATGTGGTCGACGACTCGAGCATTATCAGCCGGGTGGCCGAGGAAAATCAATTTACCATCTTCGAGGACCTGCCGGAGGGTTGCTCCGACGAGATCTGCTTTCTCGAGGAGCAGAAGCTAAAATCCCTAGCTTATATACCGATCAGCACAAAAGAAAAACACACCTTTGGTGTGATCCGTATCGGGAGCCAGCTGTCGAACCAGTTTACCCGCGATCAGAAAAACGTGCTCGAACTAATCGGCAATCGCATCGGTGTGGCCATAGAAAACGCCATGCTCCAGGAACAGTCCCGAAAGTCAGAGGAAAAATACCGGTCCCTGTTCAACAACGACCCGAATCCAACTTTTATCCTGGAACCCAGGAGTTTCCGGATCCTGGACATGAACCAGCGGTCCCTGGACGATTACGGCTACGGCCGGTCTGAATTCATGGAGATGGCGTTCAGCGATCTGGGTGACAAAGACGATGACAAAATCATACAGGGGTTAAAGCGACTGTCGAAAGGGGAATCGGTTCTGTTCTCCAAGAAACGGCATTATCGAAAGGGCCAGCGCCCCTTCTATGTAAATATCAATGTCAGCTATGCCAGCTACGGCGGAACCAATGTGCTGGTGGCTGCCACCACCGACATCACCGAAAGTGTCGAGAAAGAAACACAGCTTGTTCAGGCCAGCAAAATGAGCACACTGGGACAAATGGCCGCGGGGATCGCCCACGAGATCAACCAGCCCTTGAATGTGATCCAGGTCTGTGCGGATTTCTTTCAGAAAATGATAAAACGGGGGCAGCCGATTACGGAGGAGGATCTGGTTTCCATTGCCGAGGATATCGGCAGCAATGTCCAGCGCGCCTCCAGCATTATTCAGCACATGCGCGATTTTGCACGCCAGTCGGATGTGGTCCGGTCCAAGATCGACATCAACGCACCCATTCGGGATGTGTTCAAGGTTATGGGGCATCGGTTGAAGATGCACCAGGTCGAGCTGGCCCTTGAACTGGCCCCGGACCTGCCGCCGATTATGGCCGATCACAACCGGTTGGAGCAGGTATTCATCAACCTGGTCACCAATGCCTTGGATGCCATGGACCAGAAGGGACAAGTCTCCGGGCAGGGTGATGTGGAAAAGCGACTGACCATACAATCTCTCTCACGCAATGGAAAGGTCGTTGTGACGGTTACCGACACCGGCATCGGTATGTCCCAGGAAGTGATCAATAAAATGTTCGAGCCGTTTTTTACCACCAAGGATGTCGGCAAGGGCACCGGGCTGGGCGTGAGCATCAGTTACGGCATCGTCAAGGACTATGACGGCACGATCCGGGTGGTCAGCCAGGTCGGAAAGGGGACAACCTTTGAATTGTCCTTTCCCAGTGCTACCTAAAGGTTTACGATGATGAACAAACTGTTGCTCATCGATGATGAACCCGATATTTTAAAAGTTCTGTCCATGTCCCTTCGGGCCGACGGCTATCAAGTGCATACCGCGTTGAGCGGCGCCGAGGGACTGGAGATCTTTGAAACCGAGCATCCCCAGATTGTGCTGACCGACATCCGGATGCCGGGTATGGACGGGATCGAAGTCCTCAAACGGATAAAGGACGCATCCGAGAACACCGAGGTCATTATCATCACCGGACACGGGGACCTGGATTTGGCCATCGAAGCCTTGCAAAACGGTGCCTCGGATTTTATCAACAAGCCGGTTCGGGGGCTGTCTCTGGAGATCGCCCTGAAGCGGGCAGAAGAAAAGCTCGAGATTCGTGAAAAGCTTGCCGCCTATACCCAAAATCTGGAAAAAGAGGTTCGGCTGGCGACCCGGGAACTCCTCCGAAAATCGAATTTTCTGAGCCGACTCATCCGCAGTTCCAACGATGGCATTGTCGCCACCGACAGGGATTTTACGGTTATCGTCTTCAACCCGGGGGCAGAACGTATTTTCGGAAGGACCGCCGAAGATGTGATCAACCGTGTGCGGATCGATGCTATATTCCCCGGGGAGATCGCCGGGATCTTCATGAATGCCGGCACCCACCTGGAAGGCGCCGAGGTGGTGGGATGGCGGGAGACGACCATCCAAAACGTGGACGGGTCCCCGATTCCGGTCGGGTTCTCCGGCGCCCTGCTGATGGAAGAAACACAGGTCATGGGCAGTGTCGCGTTTTTTCAAGACCTCAGGGAAATCAAGCGGCTGGAAAAGGAACTGCTCCATTCAGAGCGTCTGGCGGCCATCGGGCAGACGGTTGCCGGATTGACCCACGGCATCAAGAATGTGCTCCACGGTTTTAAGGGGGGCAGCTATCTGGTCGACCTGGGAATCGGCAAAGGGGATTCAGAGAAGCTCACCAGCGGCTGGGATATGGTCAAGCGGAACATCGCCCGGACGTCCGATCTTGTCATGGATCTGCTGACCTATTCCAAGGAAAGAGAACCGGAATTCGAAGATTGTCAGCCCAACGCCATCGCCGCCGATGTGGCCGAAACCGTAAAGGATACGGCCGAGGAGAACGGCGTTGCTGTTGTTACCGATTTCGACCCGGGCATCGGAACGGTCCGGATGGATCCGCACATCATTCACCCATCACTGCTCAATTTGATGACCAACGCCATCGACGCCTGCATTTTTGATGAAGATACCAGCAAGCAGTGGCAGGTACGCCTCAGGACGGTGCTGGAAGATGATCGGGTCATCCTGCTCGAGGTCAGCGATAACGGCACCGGAATGACCGATGAGGTGAGAGACAAACTGTTTGCCTCCTTTTTCAGCACCAAGGGGCATCGGGGTACCGGCCTGGGGATGCTGGTCACGCAAAAACTGATAGAGGAGCATAACGGCACGATCGACGTATCCACACAGCCTGGAAAGGGATCCACCTTCAGCGTGCGTCTTCCCTTCGAAGTTGCCGGCAACGATATGTGAACCGTCGATCAGAGGCCATAATTTCAGAAACGGGGAAATTAGGAGGATGACCTATGAGTAAACGAGTGCTCGTTGTGGATGATGATCCGGATGTGCGGTTGTTCAACACAACGGTTTTGGAAGAAAACGGGTATACGCCGCTTGAGGCGACCAACGGCGAGGAAGGCTTAGAGATCATCCGGAAAGAACTCCCGGACCTGGTTATTCTCGACGTGATGATGCCGAAGCAAAGCGGCATTCGTCTTTACCGGGAGTTGAAAACCGATAAAGCATTGAAGGATATTCCAGTGATTATTTTGTCGGGTATCGCCGAGAAGACCTTCTTGCGCTCCCAGAACGCTCTCACCGAATTCGGCGGCGAGCAGGTTCCCCCGCCGCAGACCTACATTGAAAAACCGGTGGAGCCGGATGAACTGGCCAGCGTAGTCAAGAAGGCGCTGGGATAATTCACGATTGCAGTAAGCGCGCATGCGACGAAAACCGTTGGGTGAATCATGGAAATTAAAAAACTGCTGTTTGTCACCAAGTTTGAAGAGTTGTGTTTCGATGCTCTCCGATCGCTATTGGGCCTGCGCCAGTCGGCGCTTGACCACGTGGTGTTTTTAACCGTCATCGAGCGAGACAAGGTGGCCATGCATCGGGGCGCCGGCTACCGCAAAGAGGAGGAGATCCGCCTGAGGGAACGGGCAAATATCCGGTTCATCGACTGGGCTGAAAACCTCTTTGTGGAAGGTATGGAAGTCGGCGTGTATATCGAGGTCGGGACATTGGTGTCCAACGTCATCGATGCCGCAAAGGACGAAAACGCGGATTTGATTGTTATCGGGCGGTCCCATAAAGGGGTGTTGGAAACGCTCTATTCGGGTTCCGACGTGACGGAACTGCTCCGACGGGCTGCCACGCCCGTGCTGGTCTACAAGCACCTGACCGAAAGCAGTCTGGTCCCCGAAAAACCCTTTGAACGGGTGGTTCTGGCCACCGACTGGTCTCCCGCCAGCCTGCGGGCTGTCGAGCTTCTGAAGCCGCTTAAAAACGTGATCCAGGAAATTCATGTGGTACATGTGGTGGGCGACGAAGAATTGACCGGTTCCAATGCCATGGAGATCCAGAAGACCCGCAAGGACCGAAGACAACGGCTGGACGAGGTCTGTGAGATATTTGAAGCCGAAGGTATCACCGCCGAACCCCATGTCTATATCGGTGACCCCGAGGAGGAGATCGAAAAGGCGGCCAGGGAATCCCAGGCCACCATGATCGTGATGGGATCTTCCGGCAAGTCGGCATTTGTAGAACGCTGGCTTGGCAGCACCCCCCAGCGCATCGCCGAAAAGTCGATGTACCCCACGTTGCTGGTGCCGCCGGAGCAAGCCTGACTCGGGCTCTTTATGACAGCTCTCCAGTGGATGGGAATAGCAATGATAAGCGGAGTTTTCGAGTATTGAAATAGTTTCATCCGATAGCAGCCGAGAAGGAGAAGAGGATAGGAGGTCCTGATGGCGGTAATTACCATTTCGCGGCAGTTCGGTGCCGGCGGGAAAACCCTGGGAAGATTGATCGCCGAATCGCTGAATTACACATTTGCCGACAGTAGCATCGTTCAGCGGCTGGCCAAGGAAGCCAATGTCTCCACGGATTGGGTAATCGCCCATGAAAAAGAGGCCGGCAGCACCTTTTCCCGTCTGCTGAACACCATGGTTTCACGAAGTTTGATCGACCGGGTGATCAAAGATGAAAGAGGCTATCTGGACGAACAGATCTACCTGGATTATCTGGTGCTGATCATTGCACAGATCGCCGACGAGGGGGACGTGGTGATCCTCGGTCGCGGCAGCCAATATATTCTGAAAGATCATCCGGAGGCTTACCATGTCCTGTTGATAAATAATCTGGACAACCGTGTTCAATTCATGGTCGAAAATTACGACCTTACCGAAAAAAAAGCCCGCCAGTTGGTAAATTTCGAGGACCGACGCCGGACCAACCTATATCGAAAGCTTGGCAAAACCGACTATGACAGCCCGTCATTGTACCACCTGGTTCTGAACATGGAGCGCTTCAGCATGGATGAAGCCTTGCAACAGGTTCTTTTTCTGATCAGCTAATGGATTTAGACTCCATACTTCCGATCATGCTGAGCGGGACGCGCGAGGGAGAGGCTTCTCAAGTCACAGCATTTATTTCTGAATGCGGGCTCCATACCGAGGACATCACCCCGGCAAAGCTCCGCCATTTCATCATTGCCAGAAAAGGCAGCCGTATAGTGGGGACGGTGGGCATCGAAGCCGCCGGCAGCTATGCCCTGCTCCGGTCTCTGGCAGTGGCCGAGCCGTTTCGCCGCAAACGCTTGGGTACCCGGCTGGCAGAGTCGATGGAAAAGTATGCCCGGGACCATGAGGTGAAGCACCTATACCTGCTCACCCGGACAGCAGAAGCGTTTTTTTCCTCCGTGGGATTCAATACATCCGAGCGCGCCGCGGCGCCGGCCAGCATACAGGACACCGAAGAGTTCAGGACCCTCTGTCCGGACACGGCCGTCTGCATGTACAAAAAACTCTGATGCACAATTAATCCGAGCCGCCTTGCGTCTATTTAAATCGGTCTGCGAATCGTTGTAGGATTTCACCAATCCCCATTTTTTGCTTCAATTCCGCCTGTCTTTCCCAAACTCCGAAGCATCCCACTGCACATTTATCTGTGCAGCATGCCCATATGTCTGTGCAATTCAATATTTATGGAAATTGTATCTACTGGTTATTCCTAAAGAACCGATGTGGCGCAAGTTTTGCTCAGATATAAGCAGATCCTTACTCCGTGTTTCCCCGACAACCGCTTACAATGCAAGAATTCCGTGAATACTTGATCAAAAAACGCCTCACAGGCCCTAAGGCAGTCGATTTTTACCTGTTATGGGTAAAGCGGTGTTTTCACCACAGCGGAAAGCGGCCCGACGAAAAGCTTACACAGGAAGATGTCGATCGGTTTCTAAAACAGGAATCCCGCGAGCGCGAGAAATGGCAGGTACATCAAGCAAAACAGGCCATCGGAATATATCGCTTTTGAACGAAACGTAGTGGTCGTGAGGGGAGGCAAAGGAGATAAAGATCGCGAGACGGTGCTCCCCGAACGGGTAACCGTGCATACGCTTCGCCATACGTTTGCGACGCATTTGTTGGAGATGGGTCAGGATATCAGAACGATCCAGTAGCTGCTGGGTCATGGTCAATTGCGGACAACAATGATTTACACACGCGTTGCTGCAACGAATAGACTTGGCGCCATCAGCCCGCTCGATTTGGATTGTGAAAAAAATAATTGATTTGCGCGATTATATCGATTCCACATATCCAACGCTAATATGCGCAAAAATAGAATCTACTCAATATATAACGTTGGCGGTATGACCGACACAAATCAACTTTATTGACATATCGGCACGAAATATGTACAGTATTACTGTACATGAATTAAGAAGGAGGCCGAAATGGCAATACAGACAACCTATACCAATGCCCGCGCCCGTTTGGCGTCATTGATTGATGAAGTCATAAAAAATCGGGAAGTTGTAATCATTCAGCGACGTGGTAGCGAGGATGTTGCCATGATAGCTGCCGACGAGCTGTCCGGAATCCTTGAGACAGCACACCTGCTTCGATCCCCTGCCAATGCAGATCGGCTCAATACCGCTCTTGAACGGGCAAGAAAACAAGAGGGCTCTCCCCAGACCATAGATGAGCTTCGTGCAGAGTTCGGCCTTGATTAGCCACTCTGATTCTAAAAAGGGACGGGAATCTGTATTTCACCCAGAATTTAGAGAGGACTTGCGGTACTGGGTCGAGACTGATCGTAGAACGGCCATCCGGATTTTCAAGCTAATTGAAGCTGTAATGCGAGATCCGTTTCAGGGGATAGGTAAACCGGAGCCATTAAAATTCCTTGGCGCCGGCGTCTGGTCTCGCCGAATTACCCAGGAACATCGACTGGTTTATGTGGTCGGGCAGAGTAGGGTAGATTTCGTGCAGTGCCGTTACCACTACTAGCACCTATTGAAATTTCTTCCGCCAACATATCAGTGCACCTGACCGGTGTTCCGCTACGCTCCACACCGGCAGGTGACTTCAGCGTTATATTTTTTTGGTATTTATAGGAATTAAATGAAAAAAAGGCAGAAAATACGAAAAGGCATAATTTTGTTATCTTTCTTCCTTTTCCCCGCCACATTTTATTATCTCTCCCCTGTGCTCATTGTTCTTGCAAGCTCAATAGGCGTAATTAACGGTAGTTTTGTTATCTTTTTGCTTATGTTTATTAGCGCTTTATTTTTGGGAAGAGGGTATTGCGGATGGGTATGTCCCGCTGCTGGATGCCAGGAGGCAATTTTTCTTGCAAAAGACAAAAAAGTGACAAAGGGTGATTCCATCAAGTGGATTATATGGACCCCCTGGCTTTGCACTATTGTTATATTTGCAATTAAGGCAGGGGGGTATAAGCATATCGATTTTTTTTATCAAACAACCTATGGACTCTCCATCTCCGATCTCCAGAGTTTTATAACGTACAATATTGTCCTTTTCCTACTTATCGTTTTTCCCGCTTTTGTTATTGGGAAAAGATCATTCTGCCATCATTTATGTTGGATGGCTCCCTTTATGATATTAGGAAGGAAGTTAAGAAATAGTTTTAAATTGGTTTCTCTGCAGTTAAATTCGGCCTCCGATCTTTGTAAACACTGTCATACCTGCACCGAAAACTGCCCAATGAGTCTTCCGGTAGAGAAAATGGTAAATCAGAATACGACGGAAAATACTGAATGCATTCTCTGCGGAACTTGCATTGATGGCTGCAGCGAAGGTGCAATTTCTTATAATTGGGGGAAATATAACAAGACTAATGCATCCGACGCAAAAAGCCGCGCAGCTGAGCTCAGACGTTATGCAGCAAGGGGTCTGAAATGACAACCTACCTTGTGCATCTTACGGGAAAGAATTTTCTAATTGATGATGGAAAAGGTCCAAGGAAGAAATGTTTCCGTTCATCGAGACTCGTTGAGGCAGAGAACCATAAGTTAGCTGAAAATATAGCCATTGAATTCATAAACAAGGATCTCCGAATTCAAAATTCTCTATTGAACGAAGAATTTGATCCACCAGAGATAGTTCTTGAGGGAGTTACCGAAGTACCAGCGATGAAATATGATGCACAGAACCGTGCTGGCTCAATTTACTGGGAAAATGAAGACTAAATTTAAAGGAAGCTGCATAACCAATCGGTGGAGCAGACCGCGTGAAAATCGCGGTTTTACGTAAAGGCCGTTCAGGTTCTTGGCTAATCAGGGCGGCTGCTCACCTCAACCGTTGGGCAGTATGAAAAGGAAATAGGATAATTATGGGTTGGAAAATATATGCGTGGTTAATTACAATTCTATTTATTTTAGCAAAATTAACCGATCCAGAATTTTACACCTTTTCTGCAATAGAATTGACTAGAACCTTATTGTCATGTCTGTTAATATTTGGAACTTTTTCATTCGCTTATAGAAAGGCTACAATAAATCCAAATTTCTGGAAGATTGTTCTGGTTATGAGTGTTTTGGATGAATTGTGGGATCTAATTGAATCGTTGATGGAACATGGAATTAGCACCTTATCTGTTTTTAGTTTTGGGCTTGGTTTTGCTCTTGTTGTACCCAGTTTCATAGCTGTCTATCTTTATTCCTTTAAATCGAATCACTTGTGGGAAACGAACAGCGTTGATTCCATTAATCCGAAACGGGAAACTTAATTCAAGCTAAATGTCCAACATATCGCTGCAGCAGACGTGCCTAACTGTCACGCGCTTTGCTTACGCAATGCCCGCGCCAGCCTGACGGCACGCAGCTGAGCTCAAACGTTAGCACTACCAAAATAAATAGAGGAAGCTTTCATGCCACAAGTCACTGTTGTTGCAAGAATCAGAGCCAGACCAAATGCGATCGAAAAGGTGCGAGATGCACTACTGGCGCTTGTCGTGCCGACGGTAAACAAGGATGATGGGTGCATCAATTATGATCTCTATCAGGACAACGATAATCCAAGTCTCTTCTTTTTTCTTGAAAACTGGGAGAGTGAAGAATTGCTGAAAAAGCATCTGGACTCCGAACATATTAAGGCTTATCGGAAGGAAACCGAAGATTTGATTGAGCAACGGGATCTGTATCGCCTTACTAGAATCAGCTAAGAAGTTTTATCAGGTGCTAACAATTCGCTGAAGCAGACGTGCCTAACTGTCACGCGCCTTGCGTAAGCAACCCGCGCGCCAGCCTGACGGCAAGCAGCTGAGCTCAAACGATATGTGAAAGAATATCTAAAATTTAAGGATGATAAATGAGCTTAGAATCAGATAAGAGAATTATTGATTTAAAAGCACGATATGATGCATTTGGATATAAAAACAAAAGGTCATCTTTTCCTGCATTAGACAGTCAATATATGGAAGATTTACCAGTTTTAGATAGTCAATACATGGAAGAGGTATGTAGAGATAGATTAGAAAAGATGTTATCAGGATGATGTTCATGAGTACCTTATTTTTGGTATTCTTCCTCCTACTTTTTGATTACGTTTTATTTCAAAATACATTTTTAATTCAAATATTGGGTCCACCAAAGCTTGGGCATTTTCCTATACTTATACTTTGGTTTCTATTATCGGCTTATATAGTTGTCACTTCATTGTTTTACCTATTCACATTCTGGAAAAAGTGCCTTACGGTAACAAAAAATGGCATTCATGATAACATGTCATTGTTACAAACAGGTTTTATGGAATTTAAAGATATTACAAGTATTAAGTTTGCTAGAAAAGTAATGCGAATAGAATATCAGAATAAGGAAAGGACTTTTTTTGGCCTCAAATTGACATCAGAAAAAGCTTATTTAATTTTGCAGATTTACAATAATTATAAAAGATCACATAACCAATCGTTTAACACTGTTCGCTGCGCTCACTCGGACGCCGTAAACGGCGCCGGTTAACTCAACGTTAGGCAGCAGGAGCAGCCAAGTGCCAATTATCAGGGCAGCAACCTCAGCAGATGCCGAAACATTGGCTCGCTTAGCTGAGCGTACCTTTCGAGATACGTTTGCGGCGGAGAACAGTCCCGCTGATATCGACCACCATTGTGTAACGAATTTTGGCGAGGATATTCAACTTCAAGAAGTTCGTGATCCAAACTACGTCACCATCGTTGCAGATCATGATGGTGAACTGGTTGCTTTCGCCCAGGTTCGGTTGCACTCTCCAAAGCGGATTGTTCGTGCTGAGCGCCCGGCGGAGCTCCATAGGCTCTACGTCTTAGAGGACTGGCACGGTCGAGGAATTGCTCATGAGATCATGTCTGCGGTTCTTTCTGCGCCGGCTCTCAATGGAGCAGATGCACTCTGGCTTAGTGTATGGGAGCGCAATCCGAGGGCACTTGCCTTCTATCGCAAGTATGGCTTCAACGTTGTGGGTGACCAAGTATTCCAAGTTGGTGCAGATCCTCAGCGTGACCTCGTGATGGCTGTAGAAATCGATGGTCAGTCTACTGCCTAACAAGGCGCTGCGGGCGACAATTGACCCGCCAGCCGCTTTTGCTGGCGCAAAGGCAACTGCCGCCTCAATTGCCCCTGAGCTTGGGCGTTAGGCCAGAACCAAACTTGTTTATCTAGTAGGGGAAAGATGCACGGATTTATTCATTATGTCTTTTGGGTAGATGTAACGATCCTCACGGCATTGTTGATAGGCGCCGTGTGGTCGATTGCTTTTCCCGCCAAGCGGCTTTGGCCCCCACCGGCCAGCGGATCTTGGCAGCATCGAATGACTTGGGTGTTCTTCTACTCGGTTTTCGGATTAAACGCAGCTTTACTCTTTTTTGACTGGAACTCCTGGATCTTTGAGACCAATTTACGATTTGTCATTGGAGTTCCACTGGCGTTAATCGGGGCGCTACTGGTAGCGTGGGGAATTGCCACATTGGGGGTACAGAACACTTCGGGGGTCAAAGATCGCTTTGTGATATCCGGGCCTTACGCTTTCACGCGCAATCCACAGTATTTAGGCGATATAATCCTATTCGTTGGTCTAAGCATTGTTGCGAACTCGCTGTACCTGTGGGTGACGCACCTTCTATTAATCATTGTTTTTACGGTAGCTCCTTTTGCGGAAGAGCTGTGGTTGGAAGAGCATTATGGAAATGCTTACGTCCAATATAAGCAAGGGACTTCTAGATTCCTGTGAATAGAAGTAGAGGTCGCCTAACCCATCGCTTAACCTGACCGGGAAAACTAAGCGGTTTCACGTTAGATCCTGTACAGGCTCGAAATTCTGTAGGCCGGCAGGTTAGCTCAAAACGTTATACGAACATTCAATTATGCTTACAAGTATTATAAATTTGATATCAGGAAAGATACAAATAGAAGTATCACCCGATCGTTTTGTTTTTACCCGAAACGATGAGGTAAAATCTCTCAAAACGACAGTCTTCTTGTCGGATGATTCAAAAAAAAGGCGGGTGCTCGGAATCGGTGATGACTTTGTTGCGACCCAACCAAATGTCTGCATTAGATTGTTCCAAGAAAATGACGCGGGTATTCTTCCGGCCCTTGGCAAGTCTGAATGTCTTGATGCATATTTCACGTATGCGTTTCGGCTGATCACTAGAAGATCAGCCTTTGTCAGGCCCCTGGTTGTTTTCAGGAATTCGGAGTCACTAAATACGTTGCTCTGCGGGTATCAGGATAAAGTCCTATTAAACTCTGCAATGAATGCTGGGGCCCGTGAGTGTATCTTCGAATCTTAAATTAAGAATCGTACAACATATCGCTGCAGCAGACGTGCCTAACTGTCACGCGCCTTGCAGTAGCAATACGCGCGCCAGCATGACGGCGCTAAGCTGAGCTCAAACGTTCGGGAGAGAAAATGCAACTCAATAAAATCATTTCACTCATGCTGATGCTGATATTCTTAGTTCTGTGTCCACTTCTCTACGCGGATCAAGCCACCTTGGAGAGTGGCGCGATCACGTTTGACGTCCCAGCTGGATTTACCACCCTTACTGCAGATGAAATCAGGCTCAAATTCCCATCTGTTCACGCGCCTCGTTTTGTTGTCGGCAACGACAGCCGCACTGTGACTGTTGCCTATGATTTCAAAGCCACTGGGATGCCTCCGGAGAAGCTGGTCGATGCCGAATTGCCGAATGCGCAGAAGGGATTGGCACACACATTTGACCGCATAGTCCCGGGCATTAAATGGATCAAGAATGAAATCACCGACATTAACGGAAAGAAATGGATACTATTTGAAATGACATCGACGGCCGTTGATCAGGACATCCACAACATGATGCTCATGACCTTTTTTAGAGGTCGTATGTTTATCGTGAATTTCAATGCAACGAAAGGTGCTTTTCAGGAAGTCGGGTCAGAATTAAAACGGTGTATGCAAACCCTGATAATTAAGGAGTGATCCCGAACAGGTCGTTTCAACCTGACCGCTCACATCTTGCCGTTTCGGGGGATAAGAGCATAAAAGAATATCAAAATTAGTATCGAGATAGCCTGCCAGCAAATCGCGGCAGGTGAACTTTACGTTATGCTTCTTAAATCCTTTCGGGCAGACCATTTGACACAAAAATACAATATATTTACAATGTAATTATGAAATCTATCAGCTTTTCCTGGGATGACCAGAAAAACAAAGCCAATCAAAAGAAACACAAGATTTCATTTGAGCAAGCGCAATCGGTTTTTTTCGATGGGAACGCAATCGAATATTATGATCCTGACCATTCAGAATCAGAGGATAGGTTCTTGATGCTGGGCCTAAGTTACAAAATTCAGATTCTGGTGGTAAGCTACACTTTGCGACAAGATTTCACCGAGATACGAATCATTTCTGCAAGAAAGGCAACAAAAAACGAGCAAAAAGCATATGCCGGAGAAAAATGATGAGAAAGGAATACAATTTTTCGAAAATGAAGGGACGAAAAAATCCCTATGCCAAAAGCCTGAAAAAACAAGTAACCATTCGGATGGGGGTCGATATCATAGATTATTTTAAGCAGATGTCTGAGGATACAGGAATACCATATCAGAATTTGATCAATTTATATTTGAGGGACTGTGTCCAATCTGGTCGTAAAATATCTATCAAGTGGGCATCTTAACATCCATAGCATAACAAATCGCTGGAGAACGACGTGAACCGCTAACGCGGTTCATGCGTCTCAGCTCAGACGTTATCTGCATTAATCCGCCCCTTCACCATTGACACCCGTAACGTAACTGGTTACAATTCTCGTAAGATGATTCAGAAATTCAAACATAAAGGACTTAAACAACTATTTGAGAAAGGCTCACTTTCCGGTGTTAATCCCAAGCATCAAAAACGGTTGAGGCTAATCCTTGCACTTCTTGAGACTGCTGAAACCATGCAAGATCTGGATTTGCCGGGTTTAAACCTCCACGAATTAAAGGGAAAGAGAAAGGGCACGTGGTCACTGTATGTTAGCGGAAATTGGCGTGTTACTTTCAGACTGGAGCAAGGTGATGCTTTAGATGTAAATTATGAGGATTACCATTAGAGGTGAATCATGAGAATGTATAACCCCCCACATCCCGGTGAGATACTAAGAGAACTTTGCGTTGAGGCACTCGGCTTGACTGTAACCGATGCTGCAAAGGCTCTAAAGGTTTCCAGGAAAACCCTTTCCACACTATTGAACGGCAGAGCTGGGATAAGCCCGGAAATGGCTATGAGGCTGTCGAAGGTGTTCGGCCGGACACCGGAAGGTTGGATGCGATTGCAATTACAATATGACCTGTGGAAAGCGGAACAGTCATTTGACGTAAGTGACTTAAAACGCATCAAGGCTGCCTAATTAAGCATCCTCTTCAGATAACAAATCGCTGGAGACCGACGTGAACCGCTAGCGCGGTTCACGAGTCTCAGCTCAGACGTTATATTTCAATAATCAAATTACCCCTTGCCAAAACCCCATCAATGAATTACAATGTAATACAAAAACATACAATGGAGGTGTTGTATGAGCACGGCAATATCCGTACGCATTCGCGATGATCTTGCACTAAAACTATCTGAAATCGCAAAGGAAACTGAAAGATCTAAATCATTCCATATTCAAAAGGCGATAGAGGCATATCTGGCCGAGCAAGCTGATCTGCAAATTGCCCTTGATCGTTTGCATAATCCTTCTGATCCGGTTGTCAGCATCGAAAAGATGAGGAAAGACCTTGAGGTATAAGATCAGGTTTAAAAAATCGGTGAGGCGTGATCTAAAAAAAATAGAAAAGGATCAAGTTGAGAGGATTCTCACCAAAATAGAAGACAATCTAGTGAATAATCCTGATACTTATCCATCACTGACCGGGAAATTTTCAGGTCTAAGAAAATTTCGAGTTGGTAATTATCGGATAATTTATACGCTTCTTGATGATACAGTTCTCATTCTTAGAATAAGTCACCGCTGAGAATCATATAGATAAATATAACATGTCGCTGGAGAACGACGTGAACCGCTGACGCGTCTCACGCGTCTCAGCTCAGACGTTAGAAGCCAAATGGATTTTGAATTTTTTTTCAATTTTGTTTTTACCCTGGTTGTTATTTACGTGCTCTCTATAAATTATTTATATTTGAGAAAGTCATTCCGGTTCTTGATATTGCTGCGAGTCTAAATCACTTAACTCAGCTTTATCATGTGAGATTGTATATAAAGTTGCTTCAGGAAAGAGGTGAAAGCCATTGGTTTCTGCCTTTTTTAAAATACATAAAACTAATTCCCCTTTTTATTTTACTGTTGATGATTCCAGGCTTCTTGAAGGCGTTCGAGTTAATATGAAACATTAAGCTTCCAACAAATCGCTGCGGCAGACATGCCTAACTGTCATGCGCCTTGCATACGCAAAGCACGCCCCAGCCAGACGGCACGCAGCTAAGCTCAAACGTTAAGTTTTGCACATAGACAGATCGAAGTAAATTGGGAGAAATGCTTATGAAGGCAATAGTATGTACGAAATACGGACCACCGGAAGTCCTTCAACTGAAAGAGGTTGAAAAACCCACTCCCAAGAAAAATGAGATATGCATAAAAATCCACGCGACCACAGTTACGTCAAGTGACTGTATAGTCCGAAGTTTCAACCTTCCTAAGTGGCACCCGTTGCGGCTAATGATGGGACTGGTGTTGGGTTTTGGTAAACCGAGAAAGCCCATTCTCGGTATGGTGGCGGCTGGAGAGGTTGATTCCATGGGCGAGGATGCGAAACGGTTCAAGATAGACGACCAGGTCTTTGCCTATACCGTGAAGTCATTCACCAAGATGCGATTTGGTACCTATGCCCAATATTTATGCATACCGGAGGATTGGTTGGTGTTGCCAAAACCGTCCGATGTGACTTATGAGGAGGCTGTAGCAATCCCCTACGGTGGAGAGCTATCGTTGTATTTTCTCAAGAAAGGAGATATCCAAAGTCGGAAGAATGTTCTCATTATCGGAGCTTCTGGTGCTATTGGTACTACTGCCGTTCAGCTTGCCAGGTACTATGGGGCGTATGTAACAGGGGTCTGCAGTACTGCGAACCTGGAATTGGTAAGATCGCTAGGAGCTGAAACGGTAATCGATTACACAAAAGAGGATTATTCAAAACGCAGTGAGCGTTATGACTTGATCCTTGATGCCGTTCCAATGCTCGTGGCGGATAGGAGGAGCTTGAAATCACAAGCGAAGCCCGCACTTGCCCCTGAGGGGAAGTACATTTCAATCGATGATGGGTCGCCAACGCCGAATATGGATGATCTTGTTCTATTGAAGGACCTTGTAAAGTCCGGCAAGTTCAAACCGGTAATAGACCGAAGCTATCCTCTGGAGCAGATGGTCGAGGCTCACAGATATGTCGAGACCGGACACAAGAAGGGGAATGTGGTAATAAATGTGGAACATAACAAAACCTAACAACGCGCTGCACCCGACCGCGATTCCGCTGCGCTCCATAGCAGCAGGTGAGCTTGGACGTTGGGCTATTTAATAAGAATAGCGAAAACAGAAAACCCGGATAAATTAAGCTGCATTGAGTGGATGAATTTTATTCAGTTCTTTTTGAATGCTTTTTTCAGACTCCCAAAGGTCTCTTGCATGTTGTACGTTAAGCCAAAATTCGGGAGAATTGCCGAATAGGCGTGACAATCGTAACGCCATAGCTGGAGTGATCGACCGTCTTTCTCTTAATAACTCATTGACTGTCTGACGGGAGACTCCTAATGCATTGGCCAACGACGTTGTTGTCAATTCATAATCCGGCATGAAATCCTCCCTGATCATTTCGCCGGGATGTGTCGGAGGGATTTTTCGTTTTGTGGTATTGGGTATCGACATTATGTGGCTCCCTAATGATAATCCGTTATTTCAACATCAAACGCATCTCCATCAGTGAATCGGAAACAAATGCGCCATTGATTGTTCATGGATATTGAGTATTGTCCTTCTCTGCTGCCTTTGAGGGCATGCAATCTGTTGCCTGGGGGTACCCTCAGGTCATTTATGTTAGTTGCCCAATGTATATATTCCAATCGGCGGATAGCCCTTCTGATTAAATCCGGGGGCAACCGTTTTGATTTGCCAACAACGAAAACCTGTTGAGTTTCTTTATCGGCAAATGTTTTGATCATGCTAAAAATGTAAACTGTAACGTGACAGTTGTCAACAGATAATTTCCGTAGCATCTATGAGGCGCTAAGCCCAACAAATCGTTGGAGATGGACTGGAAAGGCTGACGCATTTTCCAGCCACTCAGCGAAAGCGTTAGGCGGCACTTGGAGCACATGCTAAACTTTGGCACGAAGGGCCGTTCGCGATCCGAAACGGACTATCGTTGAAGGCCGTCCATTGCCCAGCACAATTTCAAGATATGAGGAGCTGACCCATGCCCGAAGCCAACGAGATAGTGATGCGTCGATTCGTCGAAGAGGTAATAAACGAGGGGCACTATTCCGCATTGCCGGATTTGGTGCATCCGAACTACGTATACCGCAGTCCCGATCAGGAATTGCGTGGTGCTGATGCTCTCAAAGACCTCTTCACTGCATACCGCGCCGGCCTCCCGGATCTAAAGACCTCCATCGACGATCTTGTTGTTTCCGGGGACAAAGTCGTCATCTCCATTACCTTAACTGGCACACACGAAGGTGATTTGATGGGAATACCGGCAACGGGGAAAAAACTGAAGATTCACGGAATGGTGCTCAGCCGCTTTGAGGAGGGGAAGATCATCGAGGAATGGGAAATCCTCGACATGCTGAGCATGTTCCAACAGCTTGGGGTCGTCTCACTTCCTTCATAAGTAGAGCCTGACGCCTCTCTGCTCAGGAAGTTGGCGCTCAAACGGATTGATTGGATGTTCTTGGTCGAAAACGGACGTTTGAGGAAAGAGTAGGTGCCGCCTATCAATTGGATGGAGCCGAGAGTCAAAATTGTCACTCGCCTTGCAAGAAGAGCAAGGCTCGTGCCAATTTTCCCTGCGGCTCATCCTGGGCGCTATGTTTTAAAGGAGGCATACATCGATGAATCAAAAGAAGGATTTTGCATCCATTCGAACACAAAAATATATTGTATTCATTATCTTTTCCTATTTGGGTTTTATTGGTTTTTCCTTTGCCGGTGATTCATCGCTTTTTGTGGAGAAAGCGATGCAAAATAAAACCACAGAAGTTAAACAGCTAATCAAAGACGGTGCTGACATCAATTCAAAAGACGATGGCGGAAATACTGGGCTTCACTGGGCAGCATCATTTGGCCTAACAGAAATGGCTAAAATTCTAATATCGAATGGCGCTGATGTTAATATTAAAAATAACGACGGCAATGCTCCGCTTCATTGGGCCGCTGGTCAAGGTAGTACAGCCATTGTAAAGCTTCTCATTGCTAACGGAGCGGATATTAATGCAAAAGGAAAGTCGAACTGGACTCCGCTTCGTTGGGCTGATGCGATGGATAAAAAAGAAATTTCTGAAATTTTGCGAAAAGCTGGAGCTAAACCGTGACCTGAACATAATATCGGCTTGGAGCAGACGCAGGGGGAATCGTGGTTAAATAAGAAGGCCGCAGGCCGCGCTGCTCACGCCGGGCGTTAGACGTTATATCAACACTTGGTGATGTGAATGTCAGTTGAAACGGAATATCGGAAATGACAGAGTTTATTGCTGTCGGAATCGTATTGGGTTTATCCGCAGGTTTTGCTCCCGGCCCGCTGCTGACTCTTGTAATTTCCGAAACTCTCCGACATGATATCAGGTCCGGTGTCAGAGTCGCTGTTTCTCCGATTTTTACCGATCTTCCAATAATCATTCTGACTCTGGTGGTCCTTTCACAACTGTCCGATTTTCATAATATACTCGGAATCATTTCACTGATTGGAGGCTGTGTTATTTTATTCTTGGGATATGAAAGCATGAATCCGAAAAGCTCCGAATTCGATCTTTCGGAAACCGAGCCGAGATCCCTGACAAAGGGAATCTTGGCAAATGCACTGAGTCCCCATCCTTACCTCTTCTGGTTCAGTGTCGGCGGGCCGATTATGAGCAGGTCAATGAATCTGAACAGGATAGCCCCGATTGCATTCATCGGCAGTTTTTACGTTTTTCTGATCGGGTCAAAAATTTTACTGGCAGTTCTGGTCGGCAGGTCAAAATCTTTTCTGAACGGCACCTTGTATATTTACACCATGCGATTTCTGGGTCTGGCACTATGCATTCTGGCACTTCTGCTTTTCCGGGATGGACTGAAATTATTGAGAATAATACATTTCTGATTTCTCAGCGTCATTGAGATTATGCAAGTTTCACGGCTATTTGAAAAATGTGGAAATTGCAATGGAAAGATATGCATCGCCATTGCCTGATAGAAAGAACGGATCAATCTTAACCAAACACATTGGGGCAGCATTGGTTCTATTTCTATTCGTTGTCCAGTACATTAATCTCTCGCTATCTCATGCTGACGAGGATACATCCCTATTTGTGATTCAAAATGAGCAGGTAATGGCAGCGATAGTAAACCCTTTTGAATCGACTTGTTATGACTGGAGTGGAAACATCATACCATGGGATTTTAAAAACCGTATGCAGAACTTCTGCCTAATGATTCAATCCCTGATCCCCGATTTGTTGATAACAAAGATGGTACCGTGACTGACAACCTGACCAACCTCATCTGGCTTAAGAACACGAATTGATTCGGAATGATGGATTTGGAAAGTGCTGCACAGGCTGCAAAAGGTATTAAGGAAGGAGACTGCGAATCCAACCCCTCATTAGTTCTGTCTGACGGGTCATCTTCAGGTGATTGGCGGTTGCCGACAATGAAAGAATTTTGCACACTGATTGACGACAGCAGAAGAAATCCAGCCTTACCAAACGGGCACAAGTTTTGGGTTGTTCCCGCTGGCAGTTGCCATTGGTCAGCGACAAAACTTGACTATTATTCCGGAATGGCTTGGATTGTGTACGTCGAATCCGGTACAACTATTTACGAAGATATTAAAAATCGTGCCGGTTACATTTGGCCTGTCAGAGAAAAATAATTTTTGTATTTGTGAATTCAAGACTGATCACAAAAGGCTAAAAAAATCACATAACAAGTCGCTTGAGAGACCGGCCAACAGCGCCGTTCGAATTTTTTCTCCATATGAACACGACAGAGGTAATCATTTCAGATGGTTGATTCCCGGAAGGAGATCGCTTTGAAGGATGTCTTGAGCCCATTTTAATGGTCCGCGGCGAGAAGCTAATATTGAATTCCGGTACTGCAGTACCGTGTGCTATTGAGAAGGGACAGGTTAACGAAAAGTACGCCGGCGCATTTAGAAATTCCCTGATGATTTTATGTTTCAAGCGACCAGGGGGCGCACGACAGCTTGAATTCGCAAATTGCTATATCCAATTCCGGCCGGGGTGGTCAGCGAAAGCCGCCACTGGTTTTTGCCGACCGAGGTGCTTTGCAAGCGGCAAATGTACTGAATCAGAATAACATGCCGGCACCACAGGTGGCATGACGTCAACGTTCTGCGTCGTTGACGTACAAGGCTGGTATGGCATCGGGCTGTATTTGGCCGGCTGCTTCGGCCTAAAGAGGAGATTGTGACATGGGACTATTCTTGGCGCTTTCCGGTGTCGTCGATGCGAATTCGAACGATGTGCAAGACGCACTGGTCGACTTTGCCCGGAAACACGGCGGCGGTTTCGAGCTGGCGGAAGGAACGACCAATACTCCAAACATCGGCGTTATCACACGTCGTGGCCCGAATGTTACGGTTCTCTATCCAGACAGTTTCTTCGAATGGGATGACGCCTCACAGCACATTTCGGAGACGCTCGAAAAAGCCGTATTCTCCTTTCACATTCATGACGGAGACCTCTGGATGTTCGTTCTCTTTCGAAACGGAAAAGAGATCGGATGGTTCAATCCGGTTCCGGATTACTGGGAAGAGCTGTCTCCTGAAACAAAGGCTCAGTGGCAAGGCGATGCTTCCTTGATTGGGGACTTGGTGCCGGGTGTCTCTCCCGAAGCGGTCGCCAAATACCTCGTCGAATGGGATCTCGAAACCGAGAGCCCCGAAAAAGCGTATCCTGATGATGAGTTTACCATCTGCGATTGCTGGCAGATGTGCGATTTTATGAGGAAGGTCGGACTTGACTATCCAGTGGGAGATGATGGCGCCATTCATGGAGAAACGTTTCGATTGTGGACGAAACACTTCCCCTTTCGCAAACCGGGCCAGGGTTCGTCACCGCTCGATTCGAAGAAGCCATGGTGGAAATTCTGGTAAACATTCAACGCAAAGGCACGCCTCTGTTAGACGGCGTTATTCAATGCTAAGCGATGGACCAAAAACCAACATCGAAAACGGGAGTTTCCAGACTCCGGGCCGCCCTCGGCCACTCCCTGAATGGGCTGCGGTGTGCCGTTCGCAACGAAGAAGCATTTCGACAAGAGATATGCATCATCGCCGTTCTTTTGGTGGTTTTGTTTTTTTTGCCCTTATCCCAGGTGTCGAAAGGATTGCTCTTTTTCGCAACCATGGGCGTTCTCATTGTGGAGCTTTTGAATTCGGCAATCGAATCCGTCGTGGATATCGCCTCACCCGAATATCATAATCTTGCTAAGCGGGCGAAAGATTTGGGTAGTGCTGCCGTCCTTGTCAGCCTTGTGCTCGCGGGGCTGTTATGGCTTGCTGCATTTTTTTCGCTTTTTATCGGTTAGCTGCGGTCCGAAAAGAACCGGAGGTCGTCTAAATTGACCAGGCGGAGTCACATTCGAATCTTTTTGATTGCCACGGCTGTCTGGGCGGGCTTCTGGTTCGCCGGCCTCCCTTCCTACTATCAGCAGTACCCCAACGTGGTGATGGTATGGTTTGAGCTATTCCTGCTGATTCCCATCGCCGTTATCGTCTACGTCGTTCTAAAACCCCTGCAACCTGATCGACGCCTTAAGACGGCCCTCTGGATGGCATTTTATTTCACGGTGCCCCTTGCCGTTTATGACTGGCTTTACTGCGGGATGTATCTCGGCCACGGCATCCGTTTTTTCATTCGATACTGGTATCTGACGGTCTACTATGCGATCCCCTGGATTCTGCTGCCCCTTACCGCGCTTTTCCTTGGTCATCAGCGTGCGGGTTAGGAGACCATCCAGACGGCCCGGTTGTCGGCCTGGCTGAGGACATATTTTGAGATGCGTCCCATGAAGAAAGACCGGCCAAGGCCTTGCCGGCCCACCACCACCGTTCCGTAATCCCCATTCTTGGCCTCCTGGACGATGGCTTTTCCCACGTTTCCCTTTTTCCCGGCTTCTTTGACCTCTATTTGTTTTTCGTCAATCCCGGATTCCTTGAATCGTTTCAGGGCATGGGCATAAAACCGGTTGAGGCAGCGCTTGTCATCTTCGACCATAAACTCTTCGATATCTTTGTTTGTGTCGGAAAAATCGATTTCACAGTAGTCGCGCATATTCGGAAGGGCATGAAACAGCGTCACCGTCACATCGGTGTTGCCATCGAGCATGAAGCTGACATGATCCACAGCCCGATACGCGCTCTCGGAGCCGTCAACGGCCAGCAGTATCCGGGTATTGGGCACTTTACCGGAAATAATCCAAACCGGTATGACTGCTGAATGCTCCGCCAATTTCGACGTGAGGCTGCCTAAAAACATTTCCTGCAAACCGGAAAGGCCCCGTCGGCCCGCCGCAATGGCATCATACCGTCCTTCCTGGGCCAGTTCGATGATATCTTTGGCCAGACCGAGATCTTTCGGCCGCGTCAGGGTTTCGATACGCTCGGGGTCGAATCCATCGGCTTTCAATCGGTCGCGTATCCCCGCCAGCATGTCCTTCGCCGCGGTCTCGTTTTTTCTGAGGATCTTGTTGAGTTCTGTCCGGGCCCGGGCATCGGTCTTTGCTTCGGTGATGAGAAACTGGGATACCCCCGGTTGAATGTGGCATAACGTCATATGCAAGTTGGAAATAATGGCCGACAATTCACCGATGTACTTCACGCAGGCACGGCAGGGCATGGAATCATCGACAGCAACCAGAATCTTTTTTTCCATAGTATAATCTCCTCGATCCTAAGACGGACTATCTAAACGTTTATTTAAGGAGTTACGGTGCAGAGGCGAAATGGATTCAACAAAAAATTCCACCTCGCCAGGGCTCCGATTCTTACCCCCCTGAGCTGTCTCTTCATTGCCATGGTCAGGACTCTGTTTCCGCCTCCGGCGTTGTCTTCGGCCAGCCCGATCGTCGTTCCGGCATCATACACACTTCTCCCGGTGGCGCGCACGCATCTTGCGGATACACGCCCTTGAGTTCATCCTTGACGGTCTTTTCCCAGAGCGGCAGCCCCACGAGGTAGGCGATCCGGCCGATACGATGGGCGCCGACCGGAGCTGTGAGAAATACAAATCCGATGGTTGCCAGGGCCCGTGCGTCGATCCCGATATCGTGATAGAAAACGGCCAGGCCGACTAACAATGCCCCAAGCCCGATAGTCCCGGCTTTAGTGGTGGCCGACATCCGCAGGAAAATATCGGGCATCCGCAGAATGCCAAGTCCGGCAACGAAGATAAAGAACGCACCGACAACCAGAAACACGCAGGTGACAATTTCAATCATGGCCGTCCCCTCCACCTTTCGATATAATGGGCAAACGCGATGACGCTCAGAAAAGAAATGATTGCCCACACGCTGGCCACGTCCAGAAACGCCGGCTGGCGGATCGCGATGGCCGTCACCACGATGATGCCCGCGGAGGACGTGGCGATCAATTCGAATGCCACGATGCGGTCCGGCAGCGTGGGGCCGATCACCAACCGGATGAACCCGCCGAGCAGACCGACACAAACCAGCGGCATCACGATTATATAAATGACAGAACTCAACATTATTTGAATACCTCCTTCACCCGCTGTTCATATCGGATCTTGATTTCTTTTCGAAACGCATCCGGGTCCTCTATCCACATGGCGTGTACATACAGCGTGTCTTTATCGGGGGACACGTCCAGGCTCAAGGTGCCCGGGGTCAGCGTAATGACGTTCGCCAAGGTGGTAATCTCGAAATCCGAAAGGTTATCGAGAGGAATGGCAATGATGGCCGGACGCATGTGGTGCCTTGGCGTCAGTACTTCCCACGCCACCCGGATGTTGGCTGCCAGCACCTCATATATGAAGAAGCACAGAAACCGAATCGCTTTCATCAATCGGGAAATGTAAACGAAGAAGGTGATCTTCTCCGGCGACTTGACCAACCAGAGACAAAGGGAGCTGATGAGAAATCCGACGGCAAAGTTGACCGGCGAGAACTCCCCGGTCAATGCCATCCAGATTACCGGAAGAAAAAGATTTCCCAGCAGGACATTGATCCGTGTCATGGCACACCTCCCATAACGGCCTGAATATAGCCGGTCGGGTCCAGCAGCTGGTCCGCGGCTTCCACAGCAAGATCGAACACGGGGCCGGCGTAAAGACCGATGCACAGCGTGAGCCCTGCCAGAAGCATCATGGGCAGATAAAGAAGGACAGAAGGACCTGAAAACGCGCTGCAGTCATCGGTGTTATCCAGGTCCGGCGTTCCTTCCGGAGCCGCCCCCCAGAAGGCCTGTCCCCAGATTTTGGTCATGGAAAAAAGGGTCAGCAGGCTCACCGCCAGTGCTGTAGCCGCAATGACATAGGCGGCTTGAGAGAGTCCGGCCCGGATGAGGACCAGTTTGGCCCAGAATCCTGACAGCGGTGGGATGCCGGCCAGCGAAAAGGCGGAAATAAAGAACAGGGCAGTCAATCCCGGGGCCGTCAGAGAGAGGCCACCGAGGCGCTCGAGCCGGTAGGACCCGCCGATTTTCCGTGCAACGCCGCTGGCCAGAAAGAGGTTTGTCTTCACGATGATGTGATGGACGATGTAGAAAATCGACCCGGCCAGGGCCAGGCGTGTAAACAGGCCGAGACCCATGATCATGTAACCGACCTGGCTGATGATGTGAAAGGACAGGATACGGCGAAACTCGTTCTGGGCCATGGCCCCCAACACCCCGGTAACCATGGTCAGACCGGAGAGAACAAGGATGATGCTGTGGGTGTAACCGATATCCTGGACAAAGATAAGGGTAAAGACCCGGATCAGCGCATAGACGCCCACCTTGGTCAGAAGCCCGGCAAAAATCGCCGATACCGCCACCGGTGGGTTGTGATAGGATGCCGGCAGCCAGAAAAAGAGTGGAAACAGGGCCGCCTTGATTCCAAAAGCGGCCAGAAAGAGCATGGCCAGAGTTGTGGCCACTCCGGGGTACGGTACATCCCGGCTCATAACGGCCAAATCGGCCATATTCAGTGTGCCGGCCATTCCGTATAGAATTCCCAGAGCGGTCAGAAAAAAGGCGGAAGAAATCAGATTCAACGTCACGTACTTTATGGCGCCATCGAGCTGGGCCCGCTCACCGCCAAGCGCCATCAGTACAAAGGAGGACATGAGCATGACCTCGAACCACACGTACATATTGAACATGTCACCGGTCAAAAATGTACCGCTGACACCCATGAGCAGGAGATGGTAGAACGGATAATAGCCGAAGGCCTCCCGCTTACGGTCGATGCTGCCCACCGAATAGAGCATGACGGCCATGCCCATGAGCGCGGCCAGGAGAACCATAATGGCGCTGAGCAGGTCTGCCACCAGGGTGATACCGAAGGGGGCCGGCCAGTCGCCAAGCTGGGTGGCGGCGATACCCTTTTCCCGAATCCGGATAAGCAGAACGATCGCCGTGCCCAAATGGGCGGTGCAACCCAGAATCCCAAACAGCCGTTGGGCAGGCCTGGACCCCCACGCCAAAAAGCACAGACAGGCGGTGACCAACGGAATGAGTATGGGAAGGACCAGCAACAGGTTCATGTGCACGTCGACTCGGTATCCGGTTTCGAAGTTGATGGTTCCTGCCCGAACGCCTGGCGAAACAGCACCAGGGCAAATGCCAGGACCCCGAATGAAATCACAATGGCGGTCAGTATCAGTGCCTGGGGCAACGGATCGGAAACCCCGGCGACCGGCCGCAAGGCGCCAGCCGGTATCAACGGCGGCTTCCCACGGGTCAGCCCCGCAGCCACAAAGATGAGCAGGTTAATGGCATTGGACAGCAGCACCAGCCCGATGATCAGTTTCACGGGTGTGCGGCTCAGGAGCAAGTAGATGGCCGACCCAAACAGTCCGCCCACCACGATGGAAGTCAATATTTCCATGTCTATTCTTCCTCTGCCAGGGTCAGCACAATTTCCAGCATGGCCCCAATGACCACCAGGTAGACGCCGATATCGAAAATCACCGGTGTGCCGACGGGAAGATGCTGACCGCCTCCCAGGTTAAGGTCTCCCCAAAGCCCGGTCATAAACGGCATGCCGGACATCAGCGACAGACACCCGCTCGCCATGGCCAGCAGCAGTCCGATCGCCACCACGTATCCCGGCTGGATCCGCAGCAGTTTGCGGGTTTCCTCGGGTCCGTGGGCAAAACAATGGAGAATGAACGTTGAGGCGGCCACGAGACCACCGATGAATCCGCCGCCCGGCTCATTGTGACCACGTAACAGAAGAAACGCCGACAGAAGCAGAAGCATCGGCATCAGGATACGGGTTGCGGTTACCAGAATCAGCGAGTTCATCTGTTTCTCCCCTCCAGTCGAAGTTTGAGCAAGGTGTATACACCGGCTCCGGCGATGGCCAGCACCGTTATTTCGCCCAGGGTGTCCATCCCCCGGAAGTCGACGATGATGACGTTTACGATATTTCTCCCGTGGGCCGATATCAGGCTGTTCTCCTTGAAAAAGTCGGCCAGCCGACTCCCCCGCTGAACAGTGAGAGCGATGAGAAGCAGAAGCGTCATCAGGCCGCCCCCGGCCACGGCGACAAGTGCGTTTCGCACCCGCTGCGCTCTGGAACAGATGGATCTGTATTTCGGGAGATGATAGATGATCAGGGCAAAGAGGATAACCGTCATGGTTTCGATGATAAACTGGGTCATGGCCAGGTCCGGCGCACCAAAATCGATGAACAGAAGCGCCATGCCGTACCCGACCACACCCACGGCGACAATGGCGCTCAACCGCGAATCGGATCGGATGGTGACCAGCGCTGCCACCAGCATCAGGATAACGACGATGATCTCGTAAACCCTCACGCTGTCCGGTTGCCAGTCGACCACCAGACCCTCCCTCAGAATAAGAGTGGCTCCCACGCCGCCCATGGTCGCCAGAAGGATGATCAGGATATATATATGGAGATGTCCGCTTTGCAGGACCAGGGTCTGCCATTCGGCCAGGTGTTTTACCGCGCCCAGCCCGTGCTCATACCAGGCTGCCGGCCCGAAGCGGGCCCAGCCCGACCGGCGTGCCACCCATCGTGACAGTTTCGGGTGCAGGCCATACAGGGCGGCACCCAGAATGACGGTCAGTGCGCTCAGACCGAGCATCGGCGTTATCCCGTGAAAAAGAGACAGGTGGATGTCTGCAGTGGTTTGAAGAACAGCGCTGACCCCGGGAGAGATAACCGAACCGTCCACGAGCCCCGGCAGCAAACCACCCAGCAATCCCATAACCGCCAATACCAGCGGCCCAAGCCAAAGGCTGATCGGTATAGGGTGATGATCGTGGTGATCTGCCGTGCCCGATCTTCCGAAAAAGGGGCGCAGCACAAACAGACCGGCGGCCGCAAAGAGCATCATGTTTGCAGTTACCGCGGCGGCGGTACCCGCCAGGGTCCACCGGGACAGGTGCCATGTCGCTTCGTAGATCGATTCCTTGGCGATGAATCCCAGAAGGGGCGGAAGCCCGGCCATGGACAGGGCTGCCAGGAGAGCGGCGACCGTCACCAGAGGCATCTGTGTGTAGAGGCCCCGCAGTTGCCGGATATCACGGGTACCGGTTTCGTGATCCACGACCCCGGCCGTGAGAAATAACGAGCCTTTGTACAGGGCATGGGTAACGAGAAACACCAGTGCGGCCGTGATTCCCGCCCGGGACGGCAGGCCGGTCAGAAATACCAGCATGCCCAGGCCGTTGACGGTCGTGTATGCCAGCAGCCGTTTCAGGTCGGTTTGAAAAAGGGCCATGGCCGCCCCCAGAACCATGGTGACCCCGCCAAAGGTCGTCAGCAGAATCTGCCACAACTCCGTTCCACCAAGAACCGGGGTCATGCGCAGCAAAAGGTAGACACCGGCCTTGACCATGGTGGCCGAGTGGAGAAATGCGCTGACCGGTGTGGGTCCTTCCATGGCCGAGGGCAGCCAGAAGTGGAACGGTGTCTGGGCCGATTTGGTAAAAGCGCCGACGAGGACGAGTATCAGGATCGGTACATACAGGGAATTCCCGCCGAGCCCTTGCGGTCTCGTCAGAAGTTCGGCCATTTCCAGCGTGCCGGCCACCTGTCCGATGAGCAAAAAACCGGCCAGAAGCACCAACCCGCCGATGCCGGTGACCAGCAGGGCCTGGAGCGCCGCCTCCCTGGCGGATGCACGCCGATGTTCGAACCCGATCAACAGGTAGGATGTCAGGCTGGTCAACTCCCAGAAGATAAACAGGGTGATGAAGTTGGATGCCAGCACCAGACCGAGCATGGACGCCATAAACGCTAGAATATACATGTAAAAGCGTCCCAGCTCGGTGGTACCGTGGAGATATCCGCCGGAGTAGATTACAATCAGGGTGCCGATACCGGCGATCAGGAGGGAAAACACCAGGCTGAGCCCGTCCAGGAGAAAGGAGAAGTGGATGCCGAGCGCAGCAACCCACACATGGGACTCATAGAAGGTCAGTCCTGAGGAAACAGGCCCGACATGACCGGCATAAAAAACGGTCAGCGCAATGGGCAGCAATGCCAGAATCCAACCGGTCCGGTGATGGAACAACCGGAGCAGTAACGGGGCTGTCAATGCGAGAACAAATCCCGAAACAACGGATAACGCGATCATCGGCGGTGGTCGAGGTGAAGAATTGGATCCGGTAACATAAGGTCTTACAACGATGCCCGACAGCAGAAAAAGGAATTCCTTGCTGTTTCATCAATGATAGAGACATTACATGGCACTGTCAATTTATGTTTTTTGTCTCCCCGTCCCCGGAACTACAATGAAGCCTTCGGTGGGTCGAGAGTCTCGGTGCGGCCCGTGATCCCATTGAAGGCACCTTATACAGGCCGGACAATCCGGGCGATCCACTCGTATGTCATCCCGGCAATTGACTGAGCCGGTCGTCCGGACGATCATCCCATATCGGGTGCCTTCCGACTTGACCCCTCCGCAGTTCTCTCTTATAGAGTGATAGAACATGTTTCAGGTATATCGGCGATGACTTGCGAACATCACCGGCATAACGGAGTTCATTTCATTCAGCATATTCGGTAATAACCATTCAATAGAAGGGGGCGACATGAAAAAAATACTAGTTGCGGTGTTAACGGCGCTGTTGCTGTTCGGTCTCGGGCAGGGTGTCGGTGCAAAAACGTTGAAGCTGGGGCTGGATGCCGACCCGGTTTCTTTGGATCCTCATGTGCAGTTATCCGGCGGGATGCTCCAGTACTCCCACTGGGTGTTCGACCCGCTGGTCCGGTGGAGCCAGGACATGCGATTTGAACCCCGTCTGGCTCTTCGGTGGGAACGCATCAACGACCGGACCATGCGGTTTTTTCTGCGCAAGGATGTCACCTTTCACAGCGGGAACCCCTTTACTGCAGAGGATGTCCGCTGGACTGTCGAGAGATTGAAAAAAAGTGTCGATTTCAAGGGCCTCTTCGAACCCTTTGACGAGGTCAAAGTGATCGACGATTACACCCTAGACATCATTACCAAAAAGCCATATGCACTGTTGCTGAACATGGCCACGTATATCTTCCCCATGGACCGCAAGTTCTATTCGGGTCTCGACGAGACCGGGCAATACAAAGACGCCATCGTCAAGATCGGACCGTCCTTTGCCCTCTCCCACGCGTCCGGGACCGGCCCGTTTCGCGTGACCTTCCGAGAACAGGGTGTGCGCACCGTATTCGAGCGTTTCGCCGACTACTGGGACAACGGTTCTCCCGGCAATGTGACCAAAATTATCCTGACCCCCATCAAGGAAGACGCCACCCGGGTGGCGGCCCTTTTATCCGGGGACGTGGATTTCATTTCGCCTGTCCCGCCCCAGGATTTTCAGCGTATTCGGCGTGACAAAAAGGTCAAGCTGGTCACCTTCCCCGGAGGACGAATTATTACGTTCCAGCTGAACCAGAAACGGCGCCCGGAGCTTGCTGATCCGAGGGTCCGTCAGGCCATTGTCTACGCCGTCAATAACGCCGGCATCGTCAAAAAGATCATGAAAGGAACGGCGACAGTCGCCGCCCAGCAGAGTCCCGCCGGTTATGCCGGACACCATCCGGACCTGGCCCCCCGCTACGATTTGAAGAGGGCCCGTGAACTGATGAAAGAGGCCGGGCTGAAAAATGGCTTTTCCGCCACCATGATTGCCCCGAATAACCGCTACGTCAACGATGAGAAGATCGCCGAGGCGGTGGTATCCATGCTGGCAAAGATCAAAATCAAGGTGAACCTCAAAACCATGCCCAAGGCCCAGTACTGGGATGAATTCGACGCCCAGGCGGCCGACATTCAGATGATCGGCTGGCATTCCGATACCGAAGACTCCGGCAATTTCAGCGAGTTTCTCGTGATGTGCCCGGACGCCAAAACCGGTTACGGGCAGTACAACTCCGGGAACTACTGCAATGCCCGAATCGATGAGCTGACATTGGCGGCCCAGTCGGAAACCAATCTGGCACGGCGGGCGGAGATTCTGAAAGAGATCGAAAAAATTCTCTACGACGATGCGGCTTTCGTGCCCTTTCACTGGCAGAACCATTCCTATGGAGCCAAGAAAAACATCCAGGTCGAACCCATCGTCAACACCATGAATTTCCCTTATTTGGGGGATCTGGTGATCCAATAAACTCATCCCATGAAATTTGAATCACGACGGGACAGACCGTTTTTGCCGCCGGCAAACGGGCTGTCCCGTTTTAAGTGATATTTTCTGGATCTTTTAAAACCGATCGTTTAACGTGAAGCACTCGGGAGATTATCGGGATAGACAAAACTTCCGTGGGTACGACGCGCATCGGGGCCGATTATGTTCGCATTTATCATTCGCCGCCTGATTCAGGCGATTATCGTCATGCTGGTAATCAGCTTGGTGGGGTTTTCCATTAAAAACCGGATCGGGGACCCGGTGCGTGACCTTGTCGGCGAGCGGGTGACACCGGCCGAGCGGGAAGTCATTCGAGATCGGTTGGGCCTCAATGACCCATTTCTGGCTCAATACGTGCGGTTTGTGAGCAATGCCGCCCGGGGAGATCTCGGTCTGTCCTTTTTTCACAAGCGCCCCGCCCTGGAAGTGATCCTGTCCAAGTTGCCGGCAACCCTGGAACTTGTCATCGGTGCCACGCTGATCATTATTTTGGTTTCCCTTCCGGTGGGAATATACACGGCCATCTTCCCTAGAAGCCGGCTTTCCAGGTTTACCATGGGATTTTCGACTCTGGGTGTGTCGATCCCGGTGTTTCTCACGGCCATTATGCTCATTTACGTGTTTTCGGTGGAATTAAACTGGCTGCCGTCCTATGGACGTGGAGAGACCGTTGATCTGTGGGGGTGGGAAACCGGGTTTCTCACATGGGACGGGCTCACGCACCTGTTTCTGCCGAGCATTTCCCTGGCGTCCATTACCCTGCCCCTGTTCATTCGCCTCATTCGATCCGAAATGATGGAGGTGCTGGAAACCGAATACATCAAGTTTGCCTGGGCCAAGGGGCTCCATGCGCGCCGGGTCTGGCTGGTCCATGCGTTTAAAAACACCCTGCTTCCGGTCATCACCGTCTTTGGGGTTCAGATCGGCATCATGTTCGCCTTCACCATTTTGACCGAAACTGTATTTCAATGGCAGGGGATGGGATTCATGTTTCTGGAGGCGGTGGAACGGTCGGACATCTCTCTTCTGGTGGCATACCTCGTCTTTGTGGGCGCCATGTTCGTGGTGGTCAACACGGTTGTCGACCTTATCTACGGGCTGGTCAACCCAACGGTTCGGATTTCCGGGGCATCATGACGATCTGGTGGCAACGATTTAAAGAGTCCTACCTGCTGTACAGCTTCCGACGGGATCGGGTGGCGATGGTCAGCTTCGGCGTGCTGGTCTTTCTCATTCTCGTCGGCATTCTGGCGCCTTTGGCGGCCCCCTTTAATCCGTATGATGCCGATAGCATCGACATCATGAATTCCGAGATACCGCCCTCCTGGATGGAAGCGGGGGAAAAATCGTTTCTGCTTGGTACCGACATCCAGGGCCGGGATTTGCTCAGCACCATGATCTACGGGTTACGGTTATCGATTATGATCGGCTGCGGCGCCGTACTGCTTCAGGCGCTCCTGGGCGTTATGGTCGGTCTGGCGGCGGGATACCTCGGCGGCAGGGTCGACTCCATCCTGATGCGGCTTGCAGACATTCAGCTGTCCTTTCCATATCTGATGGTGGCCATCTTTATCAGCGCCATCTTCCAGGTCGCCTTCGGCATCGGGCGCTATGAGGAAATGGCGGTGCCCTTGCTGGTGGTGATCATCGGCTTAGCCGAGTGGCCGGTATATGCGCGAACCGTCCGGGCTTCGGTACTCGGTGAGAAAAACAAGGAATATGTCGAAGCCGCCCGGGTGATCGGTTTGAGCCCCGGGCTGATCATGATCCGACACATCCTGCCCAACACCATGACCTCGGTGCTGGTCATATCCACCATTCAGGTCGCCAATGCGGTCATGAGCGAGGCGGCCCTTTCGTTTCTCGGGCTGGGTATGCCGGTCACCAAGCCGTCTCTCGGGTCACTGATCCGTTCCGGATTCGAGTATATTTTCAGTGGTTCCTGGTGGATCACGTTGTTTCCCGGATTTCTGCTGGTGATTCTCGTACTGGTGATCAACCTGCTGGGTGACTGGCTGAGGGATGTGCTCAATCCGAAACTGTATAAGGGCTGAACCGTTTCTGGTGTTTTGTATTTAGTGTCTGGCGGTGATTGGAGGACGACTCCAGTTGAGGTTTCGGGTGTCAGGTGTCGGGTGTCAGGTGTCGGGTAAAGGTTCAGCGCTCAAGGTTTTGGGTTCAGGTTTAAGGGACCGGGTGTCAGATGTCAGGTAAGTGATGATGAGCTGAAAGAATAAACAACTAACGGCAACAATGAATTACGTTCCGCGATGCGGAACGGATGACTTAATGACGCCGCCGCTACGCGGCAAATGACTATTATCACTGGCCCACGGGCTAACGGGCAAACGGGCAACCTGCATGCACCTTTTGGAAGTTAAAAACCTCGAAGTCAAGTTCGCGCTTCGGTTTGGCGAGTTGACGGCCATCAACGGTGTCAGTTTTGTTCTGGACCGGGGAGAGCGGCTGGGGCTGGTCGGCGAAAGCGGCGCCGGCAAATCGGTGACCGGGTTTGCGGTGGTGAACCTGATCAGTAAACCGGGCTATATCTCCGGCGGGCGGATTTTGTTCGAAGGCCGGAACCTCAATCGGCTGACATCGGATGAGATGCGGGACATCCGTGGCAATCGCATCAGCATGATTTTTCAGGATCCCATGATGACCCTGAACCCGGTACTGACCATCGGTACCCAGATGCTCGAAACGCTCTTTGCCCACCGGCACGTGTCCAGAAACGAGGCGAAGGGGATCGCGCTGGAAAAATTGCGGAAGGTTCAGATCCCCTCGCCGGAGAAGCGACTTCGTCAATACCCCCATGAGTTTTCCGGAGGGATGCGGCAGCGCATCGTGATTGCGATTGCTCTGCTGACGGATCCGGCGCTGATTATTGCCGATGAGCCGACCACGGCGCTGGATGTCACCATCCAAGCCGAAATCATGGACCTGCTCCAGGGCCTGTGCGAATCCGAAAAGATGGGGCTTGTGTTGATTACCCATGATCTGGGCGTGGTGTCCCAGGTCACTGAAAAGATCGCTGTTATGTATGCCGGAAAGATCGTGGAATCCGGACCCACCGAAGCCATTGTCGCCGGGCCTCAGCACCCCTATACCCAGGGGTTGATTCACGCCTTGCCCGGTATCACCCGCCCCGGCCGCCGCCTTCACCAGATTCCGGGAATGATGCCGACGCTGACCAGCATACCTGACGGTTGCGCGTTTCATCCGAGGTGCCGTTTCCGAGCCGCGATTTGCCGGAACGAGGACCCGAGATTGATACCCACCGACGGTCCGGACCGGCGGGCCGCCTGCCACATGGTCGCCCATGACGTCGCGGCCGACGAAACCGATCCCTGGCAGCCGGAGGGCCGGTCCATCGGGAGTAATGAGCCATGACCAGCGCAATGGGGCTTCTCAGTCTGAACCATATTGTCAAGCATTTCGATATTTCCGGCGGACTGCTGGACCAGTTGAAGTTCGAAGACGGGCATCTGCGCCGTCGGAAAACCATTGTAAAGGCCGTGAACGATGTCAGTTTTACCATTTATCCGGGAGAAACGTTCAGTGTGGTGGGTGAAAGCGGATGTGGAAAGTCCACCCTGGCCCGGACAACGATCGGGTTGTACCCGCCCAACTCCGGAGAGGTGCGGTACCGGGGGAACCGCATCGACAACCTGTCCGCCGGCCGCATGATGCCGTACCGGTCCAAATTACAAATGATTTTCCAGGACCCGTATGCGTCATTGAATCCTCGGAAAACGGTTCGTCAGATGCTTGAGGAGCCGATGCGCTTCCACAGACGCAGTGCCTCCCAGGCCGACATCCGGGCCCAGCTTGCCGCTGTCATGGAGCAGGTCGGTGTCGACCCGTCTTGGGCGGATCGTTATCCCCACGAATTTTCCGGCGGCCAGCGCCAGAGAATCAGCATTGCACGGGCGCTGATGGTCGATCCGGAGTTCATTGTGGCCGATGAACCGGTATCTGCCCTGGATGTATCGATCCAGGCTCAAATTCTCAACCTTCTCATGGCAGCTCAAGAGGAACGGGGGTTGACCTACCTCTTTATCACCCATGATCTTGGTGTGGTACAGCATATCAGCACCCGGGTCGCCGTGATGTACCTGGGCACCATCTGTGAACTGGCCGCCGCCGAGGAGCTGTTTGCATACCCGAGGCATCCCTACACCATGGCCCTGCTGAGTGCTATCCCCAAGCTGGGGCATCAAAAAGCCGATCCTATAAAACTTCGGGGTGAAGTGCCCACACCCATTCACCTGCCCAGCGGGTGCATCTTCCATGGCCGGTGTCTCTACGCGGACCGGCGATGCACGGAGGAGATACCGCGTCTGTTGACCGTGGATTCCGGAACGCAGGTGGCATGTCATGGCGTCGAGGAAAATCGACTGTAAACCTCTATTCTGTATTCCCTTACCCTTGGGCATTTTCCGGATACCCGGGCGTTGTCTATTGGCAGGCGCTCGATCGAACAGAATGTCCGGGATCGGCCGGCGGCCACCATGACCGGTTCCCTTGGTGTCGATCCAACCTGTCCCATCCCCCCCATGCGGGTCCATACCCGGGCGGCGTGCCCGGAGGCCGTGGATTTGGCGAACTTTTTTACAATATTCAAATAATACCGTATATTATTTAGTTGTCCGATAAATTTGGCGGTGTGCACGACACCCAATGTCGACGTCAACGGTGACAGCACATCCGCCGAACGGGCGGTGAGACGTCATTTTCTTTGAACCGTGATCGTAATTGCCCAGTCAGGATCGGGTCTACAGCGTTTCAGCGGAAGGTGTCGAGGTTTGAACTATTCGGAATCGAGATGGCTGTTCGACCGCCGTGATCACGAGCTCCTGAAGATCGTCAACGATGTGTGCTCCCGGGACCGGAGCCTGGAGTACACGCGACGCCTGTACTACGGATACTTTCATCCCAAGGGCATCAAGGAGCTGGCAGAATCCAAAAGTCTTCGCATCGCCTATGCCGTTGCCCACCTGCTCAGCTCCCTCGAGGTGGGCGGTGTCGACGATCGTCTGGCAGCCCTTCGCTCCCTTCGGGATGAAGTGCGTGACACAGCGGAAGGCCCGCTATCCAAGAATACGGCCCGCGTCCTGCTTCAGATCATGAAAGAGCTCGTCCGGGCCCACGGGGATTATATCCGGCAGCTGGAATTGGCCCACGATTTCCGGGTCACAGCCTCGGGGAAACCCCGTGTGGTTCGGCGCCAGCTCAGAAGATACCATCTGCTGGAGATGCCGGAGGAGTGGAATCAGATCGCCTTCGATGATCACGTCCACGATGTCAACACCAAGGGGCGCAAAAGCTCGACCCATCTGGTCATGGACGCCTGGATCAAGGGAATTCGGCGACTCCGGGTCGTTCACTACCACTATATCGAGCCCAGATTTGCCGCCGAACTGATAGAGGCCGCCGAACTCATGGACATGGATATTCGGATCGGCATCGAGTTTTCAGCCCGATACCGGGGCAAATATGTCCAATTCATCTGGGTGCCGCGTGGTTTTGCAGACTCCCAGGCGTTTCTCTGCTTTTTAGAGGAACCGGCCATGGTCCGTCTGATGGAGCAGGGCCGGGAGGTGTCCATTTACCAGCAGGAACGCGTCATGGACAAGCTGGAAACCTTCAATCGGACCCATCTCGATGGGGTGTCCCGTCGATACAATATCGAGCTGCCCCCGCTGACAACCCATGACTTTCTGAAGTTTGTCGGTATCGGCCAGACGTCGACCCTGCATCTGGAGAAGTTCATCCATCAAAAAATTCTCGAAGCCCTTCATGGGCGTGTTTCCACGTTGCGCAACGAATATGAAGCTGCAGATGCAGGTCGGCGCCGGGAGATCGAGGAATGGCTCCGGGCGATGAATCTTGTCGATCTGGAGGCCGCCGTTGGGAACCTTTTATCGGCAGAGATGAACCCGGATATCCCGCGCCCGGATGATCCGAACCAAACCCCGATTGTACCGTCCCTGCTTCGGCTTTCCCCTCCGGAACTGCTCGATCTTCTGGCCTCACTGCAGTCCGGGTTTCGCATCACGCTGAATCTGACAAATCTGCAAGTAGAAGATGTGGCGGAGCTTTTGTATGATTCCAACGGGACCATTTCCCGGCTGGAGATATTTAATCTGAAAGACTGGGCCGCGGGTTGTACCGACCATATCCCGGCCATAAACCGTCTGCAACGGGCCATCAACGAAGGAAGTCCCATTGCACTGAAGCGGGTGCTGCTTGAAATTATCGACCACGTCGCATCATCGGAATTGGCAGACCGCAGGGAGCGGATAGACAAGCTGGGTGATATCCTCCACGACCTGATCTCCTTTCGTGCCATGTACAAAGGAGGACCGCTAAAGTCCAGAATCGGCAGTGATTCCACGGGACGATCACCCCGACTCCACGGCATGGGCCTGGTTGTGGACGACACGCTGCCGCGGCGGGCCCGACGCCGGGCCAGAAAGGATCTGGGCGTCGGCAGAGATATCATTCCGATTCGCATCACGACCTTTCGCCGAGTGACCCGGGTGCCCCGTCGGAACGGACCCGGTGCGAGACAAAACGGAACGGGAACCCACGGCAGCCCCGGCTGGTGGGGATACCGCCGGCAGGTGGATTGGGATTTCCAGTCCGACGGCATCCGGATGGCTTCCCCCGGCAATGTCATCACACTGGGCGGTGTTCAGAAGGTCGCCACCAATGGCATCCGGCTCACCCCGCAGCGGCAGAGAACCCGACATCCCGGATCCACCTGGGAGTATCTCAATTCGAACCTGAAGAATGTGCTGAAAGTGATGATCGGATTTATTCCCGCATTTGCCACGTTTGCCCTGACGAAAGATTGGTGGCTTCTGGCCTATTGCGGAGCATTTATCTGGTTCGGCATCACTGGACTTCGAAACATCCTCCAGTCGATTCTCGGGGGCGGCGGGCTCCGACGGTCTCCCCTGATGCGATGGAACGCGGTCGTCAATTGGGACCGAATCGCAGATTCTTTGCTTTTTACCGGCTTTTCCGTACCCCTGCTGGACTATCTGGTGAAAACCGTGCTTCTCGACAGGGGCTTCGGGATCACCGCCGGCACTTCCCCCATTTTATTGTATACGGTCATGGCCCTGGCCAACGGGATCTACCTGTCGACCCACAATGCGTTTCGAGGATTACCGAAAGGGGCCATTTACGGCAATTTCTTTCGCAGCGTCATCTCCATACCCGTTGCGCTACTGTTCAATGCCGCCATCGCCGCCGCCCTTTCGACCTCCGGAGTGGTTGGCATCGATGGTATCCTCCAGAAATGGGCGGCCATCATATCCAAGGCGGCGTCCGATCTGGTGGCCGGATTTATCGAGGGAACGGCGGATCGTTACCGGAATATCCGGATTCGATTCGGCGAGTATCGGAAAAAGCTTTCGGAGCTGCTCGATATCTATGCCCGCCTGGAACTTCTCTTCCCGGAGTCCCAGACGCTGGAGGTCCTGGAAAAACCCGAGCGGGTAAACGAGAAAGCCAATGCCGAAGCTCGGGACCTGGAGCGGATTATCACGATCACGGCCCTTGACCTGCTTTACTTCTGGATGTATCAGCCAAGAGCCCGGAGCGCCCTGCTTCAACTGATCGAATCGCTTTCCGAGGAAGAACGCCACATCCTGATCACCTCACAGTTCACCCTCCTTCGGCAGCGGGAGATCAGCCGGATGCTTGTGGACGGCGTCCTGGGGGATGATTTCGGCCGGGCGCTCTCCTTTTACCTGGCCCGGTATCCGGAATACCTCGAAGAGATGAAACAATTTGCCTGACCGGGTGCTGTTGTGGCCGGTGCGGGGAAAACGTCCCCGGAGTGGGCTTCACCTCGGGCGCGTGGTCAGATAAACGCCGGTGCATACGAGAAGCGTACCGATCGCCAGAGACGGGGTGATCGGCTCGTGGAGGATGACGTATGCCAGGATAATCGCGCTGATCGGCACGAAATTGATGAAGAGACTGGCCTTCATGGGTCCGATGGTCCGGATCCCCTGATAGTACCACACAAATCCGAGCACTGTTCCGAACACACCCAGATAGAAAATGCTCATCCAGTCTTTGAGCTGGTATTGGCCGATATCGGCAGCCATACCCTCGGCAAGGGCCGGACCGAGCAGACAGGCAGTACCGATGACTGCCGAATACGACACCGAGGCCAGTGGGGACAGACGCGCCATGACCGTTTTGCCGATGAGGGAATAGGCCACCCAGCTGGCAACGCACCCGAGAATAAAGATCTCCCCCCATCCGACCCCTCCCGAAAGGATGATGGATAGGTCCCCCCTTGAAATGACGACGATGGCGCCGGTTACGGAAAGGACAACACCGGCTGTCTTTAACGGGGTCAGGGTCTCCTTGAAAATCAGCGCCGAGAGAATGGTAATGAAAACGGGGTTGTTGGCAATGATGATGGCTGCCCGACCGGCATCGATGAGTTGCAACCCCCTGAAGAACAGAGCATTGTATGAAAACACCCCGGTCAACCCGAGAAGCACAACCGGAATGATTTTATCTTTGGTAACCTTTGGCAGCCGTCCTTCCATTTTCCAGGTCAGCGGCACGAGACAGGCCGACGCGACCAGAAACCTGAGGAACGCGGCAGAAAACGGGCCGACGTTGTCGGCAAGAATCCTTCCGGCGATAAAGGTACCGCCCCAGAAAATGGCGGTGAGAAATAATTTAATATACACCCGCATCGGTCGTTTCTGATCCAGCCCGCTTACCTTAAGGCACTGCAAAGTGTGCTCCTTTAGCACAACGGTTCTCCCGCAGCAACCAGCGAAACAGCAGAGGATCCCATGCCGCCCGGTTTTATTTCTTGCCGAATTATGACGTGGTATGAGAATAATAGGCCGGTAGACCGCATCTCCGGGTAATGTGGCATCAGTGACGCCGATACTCGGGCTGCAGACGAAAAACAGGAGAGCGGCCATGGAAACCGATAGACGTCACTTTATGCAATGCTGTCTGAGGTGGGCGGCTTTAGGCCTGTGCCCGTTTCTGCCGGGAGCCCTTTTCGCCGGACTGTCCACGGCGGCGAAACCGAAACAGGCCCCGGATCGCCTGAAACCGTCCGTCGGCGGGTCTTCGGCCCACATCGATCCCGATTTCGAACCGGCGTACGTTTCGCTTCACCGGACCGGAGAGCTTAAAGGAAGAGGGGACGCCCTTTGGCAGGTGATGTCGGAATGTGCCCTGTGCCCGAGACAATGCGGCGCCGAGCGCCTGGCCGGTGAGACCGGGTTTTGCCGGGCCCCAAGCCGACTACAGATTGCGTCTTTTCACCCACACTTTGGAGAAGAACGGCCGCTGGTCGGCAGGGGCGGTTCGGGAACCATCTTCCTGAGCCATTGCGGACTGCGCTGTGTGTTCTGCATCAATTGGCAGGTTAGCCACGGTGGGGTTGGACGGGCAAATGAAATCGATGACCTGGCCCGGATGATGCTGCGACTTCAGGAGATCGGCTGCCACAACATTAATGTGGTGACGCCAACCCATTATTCTGCCCACATTGTAAGGGCTTTGGACCAGGCCGCTGCAGAGGGGTTGCGGCTACCTGTGGTGTACAACACTTGCGGTTGGGAGCGTCTCGAAATCCTTCAACTTCTCGACGGTATCGTAAATATCTATCTACCGGACTTCAAATATGCCGACGGGCAAATGGCCGCCACCTATTCGGCCGGTGCGGACAGCTATCCCCAGGTCACAAAAACGGCGCTGATGGAAATGCACCGGCAGGTCGGTGTCGCCAAACCGGCTGAAGATGGCCTCATGTACCAGGGGCTGATGATTCGGCACTTGGTGATGCCCAACAATGTGGGGGGGACCCGGCAGGTCGTTGAGTGGATCGCAGAGCACCTGCCCAAAGAGACCTACGTGAATATCATGTCCCAGTATCGGCCGATGTATCGTGCAGAGGAGTTTCCGAAAATCGCGCGCCGCCTTACCCGAAAAGAATATCAGGATGCGGTTCACTGGGCACGGGAAGCCGGCCTTACGAATCTGGATGTGCAGGGGTCTTTGTTCCTGGACTAGATAGATGATGAATCCAGCCGGGCGCGGTGTATCACCAGTAACCGCGTCACACCGGAGCTTTGCCGGATGGCATCTGTCTCGGCCATACAACATCGGCTGAAGACTCTGGCTGACCCGGAGAGGGCGTCGATCAGTCAGCGGTTTTTCAAAACCGGACCGGGAGAATACGGAGAAGGGGATATTTTCCGGGGCATCCGTGTACCCGTGTTACGGAAACTGTCCAGAGAATACCGGGAACTTTCCCTCGAGTCCGCCGATGAACTTCTTTGTTCGCCGATTCACGAAGAACATCTTCTGTCGCTGTTTATCCTGGTTCTCCAATTCCAAAAGGCCGACCCGTCGACCCGAAGACGAATTTACAATCTGTACCTGAATCGCCTGGACAGAATCAACAATTGGGACCTGGTCGATTCCTCGGCCGAGCACATCGTTGGGGCCTATTTGTGGGACAAGAGCCGAAAACCGTTGTACCGGCTTGCCGGTTCTGCTGTTCTATGGGAACGACGGGTTTCCATCATGTCCACCTTTCATTACATTAAACGGCACCAGTTCGACGACACACTGACAATTGCCGGCATGTTGCTGGAAGATGACGAAGATCTGATACACAAGGCCGTCGGATGGATGCTCCGTGAAATCGGCAAGCGGGATTCGCCGACCGAAGAACGGTTTCTGATCGAGCGGTATCCGGGCATGCCGCGGACCATGCTGCGGTATGCCATCGAGAGATTCCCGGAAGATAAGCGGCAGGGGTATCTGAAAGGCACCATAACCTGAACAGATTATATGCAATGATCGGGTTAAGATACCGGGACAGGTCGACCCCAACAGCACGTGTCGGGTTCAACCTTCAAGGTTTCAGGGTTCAGGTGTCAGGACACAGGTGAAGAAAAATAGCCATAGCTTTTCTTGGCGGGAATCGTGGTGGACAACAACATCACCGATCGAGTTGGTATGAACCGGCCATATTGAAAATCCATATGGGGCTGTCGCGTGACCAAGACGACCGAGAACATGCCGAACAAAACGCCTAAAACCGCCATCGTCATCATACCGCCGGACGAATTCCAGGCGCCCATTCAGCGCATCCGCAGGACCCACGATCGCTCCGTGCACCGGTGGATGCCGCATATTACCCTGGTTTTTCCATTTCGACCGGTAGAGGACTTCGATGACGTCGAGCCGGGGCTGCGGGCGGCCTGTGAACAATTTCGCCCGTTTGAACTCGAGCTGACGGAGTTTCGGTTTTTTCGGCATGCCCGAAATCGGTGCACGATCTGGCTGGCCCCGGAACCGGAGCAACTTCTCATCCGGTTTCAATCCTCCCTATGGCGGGTGGTTCCGGAATGCGACGACGTGCGGAATCATCAGGGGGGATTTCGCCCCCATCTGAGTGTCGGTCAGAGTCCAAGCCTGTCTTCCTGTGTAAAGCTGTTGCAAGAGTTTTCCGTCGGTTGGATGCCTGTCCGATTCCGTGTCTCCGATATCGCCCTGATTCGACGTGGGGACCCTCCGGATGACGTGTTTACGGTGGATCGAAAGATCCCTTTATCCTGAACAGCTCACAGTTATGAGCGCATATCTCCAACCATGGTTTCCCGTCGAGACTTATGGAATGGATGGCCGATCCCCGGGCGTGGGTTCCACTGGCAAGGTTGACCGTCCTTGAGATCGTGCTCGGCATCGACAACATCGTCCATTGCCTCGATTCCGTCTTCACTGACGCAGGACCTGCCGAGCATCTGCCGGTGATGATTCTGGCCATCGTCATTGCGGTGGGCGTCATGATGATCTCAGCCGGTCCTATTGGAGACGTTGTCGTTGCATATCCCACCTTCAAGATCCTGGCACTCAGCTTTCTGTTTCTGATCGGAGTGGCGCTGGTCGCTGAAGGCCCGGAATTTCATATACCCAAAGGCTATATCTATTTTGCCATGGCCTGTTCAACGTTGATAGAACTACTGAATCTGATGCTGCGGAAACGCCAAACCTATCCACGTGCCTCGTGAACATCGTACTCACCACACATGGTTCCCGGGGAGACGTTCAACCGATCCTGGCATTGTCCCGTTTACTGCAGGAGGCCGGCCACGATGTCCTGCTCGCCGGACCTCCGGAAAATCGCGCCTGGGTCGAATCGCGATCCGTACGGTTTTATCCGGTGGGGGACGATTTCATGGCGTTTATCGCCAGGTACCCGGATGTCTACACAACGCGCCCCGCACGGGCCATTCTTCGTTTTCTGAAACGCGAAACCATACACCAGTTCGAAACATTCCCCGCCCTGTTCAAGGGCGCCGATCTCGTGCTGGCGGCGTCCCTTAGTTTTGCGGCCGCCTCTGTCTGTGAAAAGATGGGTGTTCCCTACAGGTTTGTCGTATTCTGCCCGCAGGTCTTCCGGTCGGTTCACCACCCCTGTGTTTTCGCAAAAGGCCATACCGGCAGTCGTGGGTGGAATTGGATGACCTGGCAGCTGGATAAATTAGCGGATCGGATTTTGTTTCGACCGACGATCAACCAATGCCGGCGTATGATACGGTTGCCACCGTTGCACCAGTCCAGTCTGGAGCACATGCTTGGAAACCACCCGATCCTGGCGGCCGATAACGTGCTCTCGCCATTGCCCGATGATGTGGCGCAATCGGTTACCCGTGTCGGGAACCTTCGGCTTTTCCGAAGCAACGCCCTCAGCGCGGGCATCCGCCGATTCCTTCAAGAGGGAGCGCCACCCATCTATGTTGGCTTTGGGAGTATGCCCCACCACCATCCCAGGGCCGTCGCCGACATGGTTCTCCGGGCCGTCCGATCCGTCGGGCAGCGGCTGATTTTCGCGTGCAGCGTCGAACGGAAGGTGACGGGGGATTGTTATTTAACCGCCGAGTCGGATCATACGCTGTTGTTTCCGAGACTGTCGGCGATCGTACACCATGGTGGGGCAGGGACCACAGCCACCGCATCCCGATCCGGTGTGCCCCAGATTCTGGTTCCACACATTCTGGACCAGTTCTACTGGGCCCGCCAAGTCCGTCGGCTCGGCATCGGACCCACTCCGATATGGCGAAACCGGCTGAACCGAAGGAGCCTGCAAGAGCGGTTGTCCTCGGTCCTGTCCGATACCGGTTATGGCCGGTGTGCCGGACGCGTCCGGGCGGCCCTGCAGTCTGAGCGGAAGGTGGATGTTGTGGCCGAAATACTCTCCTGAATATTGCATGAAATCTTGTCCGATAGCGGGTAACGGATTACGCGCCACAGCTACCTCTTGCACATCTCATCTTCCTTGAACGGTTTGTATTTACACAGGATTTTTTTATAATAGGAGAGACCTTTGACACTGTGATTCTTGGTTTTTTCAATGCCGACATGGACCTCACGCTTTTCGTGGGACTCGTGTCGCGGATGGATCACCACAGTACCGACCTGGATGTCCGTGTTTTTCTCGAACTCATCGAGAACGACATTGAGCATATCCGAGATCACCACGTGGCTCATGGCCCGGATGACCTTATCGTTTCGTTTATATCCCTCTTCCATTAAGACGTACCTCCAAATTGACCGTTCACACTACAGACTATTAAATTAACCAGCCTGTCTCGAGTGTCAAAAGGTAATATGGTATAAAAATTCGGATAGTTATAACAGTTGCCATAAATATGTTCCGATTGAAGGCAGGATCCACACCCTGGACCTTGAGTCAGGTTTCGGAACGGAATTCTGAAAATCGCTATAGAGGTTTGTCCACGCCATCGGCGGGAAATTTGTCCGAAACTACGGGAACGGTGCTGTCGGCCTTTCTTTGGATCGCGCCGGCGGGAAACGGTGTCGATCGGTTCCTAAGGGCGGCGTTCCGCCCGAGGGTGTCCAGATCGTCGTGGCAGCCCTGTCCAAGGATTGAGAGTCTCGAATTACATTAGAGAGACAGTCAGCCGGTTGTCCTGGATCACGGTGGGATATTTTGTCAGGTTGTCTGTTGTCGGGCCCGACATGACCAGCCCGCTATAATCGTATGTGGATTTATTCACACTGCAGCATTGAAGTTTTTCACTGTCTGACAACGGATCGATCCGCCGGCCCATGTGGGTGCAGCGGTTTTTAAATGCGTACAACTGACCATCCGGGCCCCGCACCACGAGGATTCGGTCCGGCAGCCCCTTCCCTTCAAGACGGATGGCCCCTTCCGGGGCCTCCAGTTCAGGGGCCTCACTTAACTCGACGTGTACTTTCCCGTCGGCGTAAGACCAACAGGCGGCATTTGCCGGTTGTCGCGTGCTGCAGATCCCGAAGAGCCGTTTAAGAAAACCCATTGGCAGTTCGTCTCCTACGGTACACCGTCGGGGCGGATCGAAGGTGATGTGAAATCATCTGTTGCCGTACGGCTCGCAAGTCCGAACGCTCGATTATCTTTCCCGCGCGAGTTTTTCCACTTTTTCAACATACCCCTGGATGTCACATTTTCGCTCCAGGTCCGAGGCGGCCATGTATCGCACCTTTCCGAAAATGGCCCGTTCCGGCCAGGCCCGATCATGGGTTCCGTAGATCCAGGAAACACCGGTGTAAGAGTTCGGATCCCGGCCGTCCAGAAAGTACTTGTTGTTGAGGGCCAGTGTCGTGTTAAAACCCGCTTCAGGGGTGTCGCTCCATTCGAGTATCTTTTTTCCCCAATACATCCGCATGTAGTTGTGCATAAACCCGGTCACCACCATCTCCTTCATGGCGGCATTCCAGTATGGGTCGTGGGTGTCGGCGGCTTCGAGCTGTTTTTGGGTGTAGCGATATTCGCGCCGGTCTTTTCGATGGCGTTTCAGGGTTTGCCTTGCCCAGTTCGGCAGGCTCCTGTAGCTGTCGTAGTCGGCGGTGTACTCTACGAAATTAATGGCCAGCTCTCGCCGGACGATGAGTTGTTCCAGGTAGGCCGACTTGGCATCCGCTACAGAGGAAGGGGCGGCATTGATGTTCAGGGCAATGTATATCGGTGATATTTGCCCGAAGTGCAGGTACGGGCTCATGTAGGAGACATCGCCCTCCTGGGGCTGGTTGCTGTTCGTATGATACGAAGAAAGCCGTTTCCGGATAAATCCCCATAGCTGGGCAACGGCCCGGGACGTGCCGCCGTGGAAGTAGTCGGAGACCGCCGGCACACTTTTGTCGATATTCAGCGTTTCGACAAATCCTCCGCCCAGGTCGCGCACATTGTCCTTGAATTTCATCCCCAGCGAGTCCATCCGCAAGGGGCGGGCCTCGATCGGCATCAGGTACCGGTCCAAGAGCCGGTGTATTTTAGGGCGGATGGTGCGCGCCGCGTACTGGGCCTTTTCCGATACAGCTTCCACCGGCACCACGACATCGCTTTCCACCTGGATGACCGGGCAGGATGCTTTTGCTGCCACTTCCTGTCGCCACGCCCTCTGATGCTTGAGATACCCCCTGTCACAAATGATGACGGACGCCCGCTTGGAGATTTCGAGAGCCGCCTCCGGAGGATTTTCGACGCGCACCACCATCCGGATCCCACGACGGGCCAGGGTTTGCCGGGCCTCCATCAACCCCTCGAACATAAACGTGTAGTGCCTCAGGTTGGCCTCGGGATATCGATCGGTGACACCGAAAACGACCACGACGGGCTGACCGCTGTGGTTGGCCAATTCGACGGCGTACTCGAGAGCGTGATTCCAGACAGCCCGCTGGCTCTGCTGCATCCAGTAAAGGATGAAGTCGCCTTTTCGGATGGGATGTTCATTCAGACGTTGGATACGATCCTGGAAGATATCTAAAGGGAGCATGGGTTCACTTTATCGGTTACGAAACCTGTTCCTCCGACGATCGGGTCGGGTCTCACGAAACAGGCCGGGTGACAAGGTCGATTATTTGGCTCTTTGATGACCGGCTGCGGCCTTTCGAAGATTGAGCCAGTCTCTCATTTCAGTCAGGTTCCGCGACAGGTGATAACGGCCGTCGGCAAACACACCGTAGTCACCGCCGCCTCCCATCGCCGAGGAGAAACGCACCGTGTTGGCATAAAACAGCCAGTTGTCGCTCCAGAGCTTTTCGATAAATTCATCAAACGGGTTTTCCTTTGCCGAGAGGCCTTTGGCATATCCCTGGTTCCAGGCTTCCGTCATGAGCATCGTGGCGGTTCGGGTGGCCTCGTTGGTTGTCCGGATGGTATTCTCGAAACGCCGCCAGAACCCGCTGACCCAGGACGTGTCATGGCAATTCATGCAGATCCCCTGAAGACTCCGGGTTCTTCGTGCCTGCTCGTTGGCATCGATGAGATAGCCTTCCGCGAGACCACCGTTAAAATCGGTCGGCAACGGAAGCCCATCTTTATTCCGAATGATCGTCGTGTCCGCCTGCTTCGGATAGGGGTGGGCATAGATAAGCCCGAAAAGCCGCCAGGGCAGCCGGTTATTCATCTGATGGCTCCGTTCGATGACGGTCTCCCCTTCGGTGTTGACCAGCAGGCTGATGTGGCATCCCGCACAGGTCGGGGCGGTAAAATCCTGCCCGACGGTCCATGGCACCGGTGCGAAGTCCCACCCATCCCCCTTGGTGCTGAATATATTTCCGTGTTTGCTGGCGCTGTAGACTTTGAACACCGGCACATCCGGTCCGATGTGGCATTCCTTGCACGTGTATGGTTTCCGCGCCATTTCGATGGAAAATTCATGGCGTGTGTGACATGCGGTGCAGCTGCCCCGGCTACCGTCCAGGTTGATCCGGCCAACCCCCTGGTTGGGCCAGCCGGAGATTACCGGAAACTCCAGCTCGCCGGCGGCGTCCGTATCCCGGGTTTCAATGCCGGTGACCTTCAATGTCGTACCGTGACAGTAATAGCAGGCTTCCGCCTGGGTGTCTTCGTCTATGGGTCCAAATTTGATGTGATCGCCCTTGATTCCGGCCGCCCCAAGGATGCTTTGTTCCAATGCCTGATAGACGGAATTTTCAGCGAGATTTTTAACGGCATAGGACATGAGGTTGCGTGAAAACTGCTCCACCTCTGTCTTATGGCAGGTTTTACAATCGTCCGGGCTGACCACGACGTGGATGTCGTACCCGTTGTGTTCAAATGTGTCGGCGTGGGCATCCGGTCGAAGGGTGTGGCATTCGGCACACCCCACGGCATGTGACCGGAGGTCTTCGGGCACATCCTTGTTGGAAATTTTGTTGGCCAACCCCTTTACAGAAAGCGCCTGTTCGGGTGTGACGTTGGCGTGCCGACTTTTTTTCCAGCCCTCGACCACACCGGGCTGAAATGTTGTGTGGCAATCGATGCATTCGCTACTGGCCTCGCTCAGCGGTGCTTCAGCGGCGGCATCTCCGATACACCAGAAGACGGCAACCACGCCGAACACACCCAAGATCACGTTTTTCAACATGTCCCTCCCCGAATTTTCCAAACTGCGTCGTAATATGTCATCTCCACCGGCGTCGTAGGCACGGATGCGACCTGACCGAAACTATCATAAGCTTCGGGACACCTCAAGGCGGATCGATGTTTCAGCCCGGATTTTCAGCGCGTGATTCATGGCCTGGAAACCTCTGCGGGCGCCGCCGGCGACCATACCGCCCACCAGAGGCACCAGCATGCCCCGGAATTCTTCTTCCTGGGTGAACCGAGTGACATCAGGTATTTCCGGATCGAGTAGGAAACGGTGCTCTCCGTCAAACAGGCCTCGAACGCCGAGACTGCCCCGCCATCGGATTTCCTCGCCCGGAATGACTTTCAAAAGCCTCGGACGGATGCGCATGGGCAAGCCGTCCGGTATTTTGAGAAGCAGACGCAGACGTTCTCCCTCGGCAATCCGTCCCTGTGCCCGACGGATAAACGGATTCCAATCCGGGTAATCCTCGAGGCGTGTCAGGATGGTCCAGACGCGCTCGACCGATGCGTTTATGACGATGCTATCCTCAATGAATTTCATGCGTGATTCCGGAGCTTGAGGGCCACCGGGTGGGGCCGCAAGTACACCTGCCGGTCCAGATAGGCTTGCTGATATTTTCGGACATAGTGGTTAAACAGGGTGATGGGTACCACCAGGGGGACGAGCCCGTTACGATAGTCATCGATGATTTCGAGAAGCTCCTGTTTTTCATCTGCGGTCAGCTGCTTCTTGAAATAACCCAGCATGTGCTGGAGCACATTGCTGTTTTTTTTGAGAGTGGTCCGCAGGCCCAGGGCTTCGGTGAGCATGGTTTCATAGTCGCCGTAGAGCTCTTTGACCGCCATGGACTTGCCGGTGGCCACCAGTTTACCCATGGCCCGGTAGTGCTTCGGACTGTGGGACAGCACCAGCAGTTTGTGCCGTGTATGGAAATCAACGATATTGCCGACGCTTCGCCGCTTCGCCAGGGTCTCCCGCCAGCGCTTCATGGCGAAGATCCGCTCGATGAAATTCTCCCTCAGGTGCGGATCGTTCAAACGGCCTTCCTCCTCTACCGGAATCAAGGGGAAGTGTTCGGTAAACGCCCGGGCCCAGAGGCCGGTGCCCACCTTGTGGGGCATCCCTTTATCGGTATAGACTTTTACCCGGAAGAGGCCGCTGCTGGGTGAATCCTTTTTAAAAATATACCCGCAGAGGTCCTCTTTTTCGAGCGCTTTGAGCCGGGCCTGGGCCCACGTTTTCATCTGGTCGGTGTGGTCGATTTTCGTCTTTATCGTCAGCAGCCGCGGATTTTCGGGGTTCCCGACCAGGCGCATGCTCTCCCGGGGAATCGGCATCCCGCACTCCACCTCCGGGCAGACCGGTACAAAGTCAAAATACTCGCTGAGAGTGTCCGTTACGTAGCGATTTCGCTTGTGGCCGCCGTCGTATCGAACCGGTTCACCCAACAGACAGGTGCTGACGCCGATCTTGATGGTTTCGGTCATTATCGCTCCTTTTTTTACCATGGTTCTCCCGGACAGGATGTCTGAAACGGCACTCCGCCGGACTAAAAGATGCTGGACGGGCTTGCCCACGCGACCTACGAAGAAGTCTAACCCGAACACGGCATGACCGTAATTCAGTGCGCAATGCCATTTTCGGCAAACCCGATTATCCCCCCCGAACACCGGCCGTCGGTGGGACCCACGCGCTAATCCGGCTCTGTGTCCCTGTCACCGGATAATGTGACGATGCCGAGGAAACCGTCCACGGTGATGACATCGCCGGTGCGGATCCGTGTCGTGGCCTCCGGAATGCCGGTGACGCAGGGCAGGCCGTACTCCCTGGCAATGATGGCGCCGTGGATGAGCATGCCGCCGCGCCGCTCGATGATACCGGCTGCCAGCGGAACGATGTAGGTCATGTTCGGATCCACCGCATCGACCACGAGTATTTCACCGGATTTAAAATTCGCAATTTCCGTCGGATCGGCTACCACCCGTGCTTTGCCCCGGACGACGCCCGGACCGGCCGGCTGCCCGACCAACTGTCTTGCCCGGACCGTGTACATTCCGGTCGGGTCGGCTTCACCTGTGGAAGAGGAAACACCGCCGAAGTGAAGGCCGTGCAGGGCTTTTTGGAGATCTTCGCTGACAACACCTGCCTTCAGACGTGCCCTTGCTTCGTTCACCGCCGCGATGAGTTGTGCCTCGACCCGCCCGATAAGCATGTTATCATCGTCCCGGATGCGGTAACTGGCCCTTGCCAGGTCGAGCAGGGATTCGGCCTCCATGCGTTCCATCGGGTCGAAGGTGTCGAAAAATTTCTGTCGAAGAATCTCCATGTCCTCTGCCGCCGCCTTCGGTTGCCGTGGATGGCCCGCCAGTTCCAGAACGATCTTGAGTAACGCCTCGGGTCCCTGGCCGCACTGTTTGCCGCCGGTCATCGGGCACGACAGATCACCGAAACGGTTGATAAATGAATCAATTTTTTCCTCAAAAAGCGGGTTTGGCGTCATATCCTGCCGCGCCTCGATGGCCTGCCGCAACACGGGGTCTTCTCGAACCAGGGTAGCCAGCTGTTCGAGGGCATCGTTGCGCTCCAGACTCATCAGTGGTGTCTGCCCGAGAAGTCGCATGAACTCATAGGGGTCTTCGGGCTTTACCCGTTCATTGTATATTTGGCCGAACAGCCGAATGCCATGGGCAAAGGGGATGAATTCGGCCCAGTAGACATCCACCCACCGGGTATTGATATCGGCGCGGCGGCGGATCTCATCTGTCAGGGCCGGATCGGACAACGCCGCCACGTCCATTTTGGACAGGATGTCCGCTTCCCGGCGGAGGGCCGGCAGACGCTCCGTTTCGATCGTCTTGCGAAGGATCTGGAGATTTTCGAAACTCCGATGGAGGCTCAGGTACCAGCCTCTCTGGTCATCGGCACTGGCGTCTACGCTGGTGGTGATCGGACGTGATTGAAGAAGGACAAACCGACCATCGCAACATGTCCATTCAACATCCTGGGGACAGCCCCAGATGCTTTCCAGCGTCATGGCCAATGCGAACAGTTCCCGCACATGACCGTCGTTCAGCGGTGGGACCGCCTTGAGGTGTTCCGGTATGGGTGACGTCACGGTTCCGGCAGATGTGGGCATGACCCATTGATTCCGGGAAACCGGAATGTGCTCGATGATTTCACGACTCCCCCGCAAGCACCGCCACCGGTCCGGCGGGATGCGTCCGTCGACCAATCCTTCATTGAGGCCGTGGACCGCCTCGATCACCCCCTTGGCGTCATCGGCAGGGTCCACGGTAAAGACCACACCGGAAGCATCCCCTGCCAGGGTCTCCTGCAGGACAACGGCCATGGCGCTGCGTTCAACACTCAGGCCGGTTTCTTTTCGATACAAAAGCGCCCCATCCGACCACAGCGACGCCCACACTTTTCGAATCCCGTCGAGTATCGATCTTTCCTCGGTCAGGTGGATGTGGGATTCATGGATACCGGCGAACGAGGTCCCGGACGCGTCTTCATCCAGGGCCGATGATCGGACGGCGACCGGAACCCCCGGAAAGCGGGAGCGCACCACCGCGAGCAGTTCGTTTTTCAGCCCGCTGGGCCAAGGCCGGGTCAGGAACAGGTGCCGTATCCGTGCGGCGCAGTCCCAGATTTCCTCCCACCGCATGAGGTCCGGATTTTTTCGATTCAATTCAAGCAGGATACGTTCCTGGAGACCGGCTTCAGTGATAAATGCCGCATAGGCATCGGTGGTCACGAATACGGTTTCCGGCAGGGTGAGTCCGGCGTGGTGCATGCGCCACAGGGCGTAAGCTTTGCCACCGATACGCCGCCTGTCTTCGGCGCTGGCAGACGCGATGGGGACGGCAATGTTCATGGCTGGATGTGAAGTTCCATGACGTTCTGGAACCGTTCCACGAGATAATAGCGCTGAACCGTCACCTCTATAATGCGGGTGGTGGCAGCGGAAACAAAGGCATCCAGATAGGGGTGTCGGGTAAGATATTCGATCAACAGCCCGCCGGCTCCCTGTCTGTCAACGACAGCCGCGGTTCCCAGGGCCGTCGCCGCCACCGCCGAATGAAAATCGGCATCCTGGTGGGCGCGGCTGTCGATCAGCAACGACACCCTCGGATCAGCCCTCAGGTTGGCAAACTTTCGGGTGGTTTCCGGCGTTGTAAACAGGATGCGTGTCAAATCCACACTGGCGGCAAACGCAATCAGGCTGGTGTAGGGAAACCCGTGGTCGTGGGTGGCCAGAACAGCCAGTTTCTGGCTTTTCAGCAGGCGACCGATGTCACGGCGGAGAGAATCGGCGGCCTCTATAGGTGCGCTCATGGCGGAGTTAATCCTTGGGTGGTGTGATTCGAACGGTGTCTTGCTGTTTCGGGCCGGCCCCGATCAGCGGAAGTTCCATGTCCAGCTTGAAAAAGACCAGAAACTTGACTTCCCGGCGGTCCTTTTCCGGAGGAAACGTTCGGCGTCGAAGCTGATTCAGGAGCTCGCTGTCCACTTCCTCCCGGACCATCGTCAGAAAGAGACGTTTGCCTTTGTAACCCGGGCCTTCCTGTATAAAGAGAAAGGTCGCGTGGGGGTTTTCACGGACATTTTTATGCGTCAGCCGATCCCTCATGATAAATGCAAGGGTATCGTCGTCCATCACGTGGGGGCGTGAATATACGGCCGCATCGACCCGCCCGTCGGCACTCGCTGTTGACAAGATCCCGACACCCGTGGTGTTTTCAAAATAGTCCTTCAATTCAGCCATCGGTGACATAAAACATACCTCCCCTATATGAAAAAATCCATTGCATGCTATGTTTTTGAACCCGGCACGGTGCACGTCTGATGCACCTTAGGGGTGAACCGCTCGGGGTGCTTCAAGATCGGTTTGCCGATGCTCCGGGCGATCGCCTTGAGCATTCCTGAGAAAATCCACTGGTGAAACGGATATGTGGCATACCAGTAGATCAAGCCAATCAGACCTTTTGGCAGAAATCGAGATAACAGCTGAACTTCGGTTTGATGGCTTCCGAACGGGGTCACATCGATCTGCAGCATGGCTTCCCCCGGGAGTTTCATTTCCGACACCAGGTGAAGCCGATGGGGCGGATCGGCCGCCAGTACCCGCCAGAAGTCCAGGGCATCTCCGACCCGGATGTTCTCGGGATCCCGCCGGCCCCGTTGCAGGCCGATACCACCGACCATTTTGTCCAGCCAGCCACGCAATTCCCAAAGGACGTTGCCGCGATACCAGCCTGTGCTGCCGCCGATCCGGCTGACCGGGCGCCACACGTCGTCGGGAGTGGCCCGCAAGCGGATTCGATATCCGCATTCCAGGATGGTACCGCCGGCATAGGCGGCATCACCGCAGTAGGCCCATTCCGGCGGGGTCAGATCGCCGGCATCGGACCAGCAGGTGTCGATCTGACACTGGGCGACCCGTTGCAGGGCCGTGCGGATGGCCTCTCGGCAACCGGTCAATCGCTGTGGTATGATGTTTCGAATCCGGTCGTCTTTACAAATGACCGGTACCCCAAGCCCCTCGGTCAGAGGCATCGCGATGGCTGCAGGCACCGGCGTCACTAAGTGGATCCAGTAGGCGCTCAGTTTGGGTGTCAGGACCGGAACCGGAAAGATACGCCGTTTGGGCAACCTTGCTTCTTCGCAAAAGATGTCGATGAGCTCGTGATAGGTCAATACGTCCGGGCCGCCGATATCCAACGATTCTCCTTTGACGGCTTCCGGTTCGAGACATCCCAGGAGATAACCGAGAACATCGCCAACCGATATGGGCTGAACCGGCGTCTGGACCCACCGGGGTGTGACCATCACCGGCAGACGTTCCACCAGGTAACGGAGCATTTCAAAGGACGCACTTCCGGAGCCGATGATCATGGCCGCCCGAAGAACCGTCGCAGGAACCGGTCCGGACTGAAGAATGTCGGCGACTTCATGCCGGGATCTCAAATGATCGCTCAATCGGAGATTGGAGATCTCACCCAGTCCGCCCAGATAGATGATGCGTTCGAGCCCTTCGGCGGCGGCCGCATGCACCATGTTCCGGGCGCCGATCCGGTCGGCTTCGGCATAGCCGCTTTTCTGGGCGATCATGGAATGGACAAGGTAGTAAGCGGCGCGACAGCCGCGGGCCGCCTGGGTCAGCGCCGTCCGGTCGAGGACATCGGCCCGGACAAGTTCGATCCGATCATGATGCGCCCAGGGCCGGCAGGCGAGTTTTTCCATGGAGCGTCCCAGTGCCCGAACCCGATATCCGGATTCAAGAAGGCGCGGTATCAAACGGCCCCCGACATAGCCGGTGGCACCAGATATGAGGATAGCAGGTTGTGGCATGATGGATCCTCTGCGATGACGGTTGACGGACGCCATCCAACATAAGGGTTTACCGGAAAAAGCGCAATATTCACATGATAACTGTCGGGTGACAGGACGCCGGTAGAGCATTATGTTGATTTTTATTCACCCGATTTTCGCAACGCCCGGTAAAAACAGCTTGGCAGGGATGCCGTCCATTCAGGAAATGACACGATGACACGCAACGATTCCGCCAGCTACACGATCGAGTGGATCCGAAAGATCGCCGATATTGATCAATCCCAATGGGATGCATTGGCGGTTCCCCTGGATACACCCCTTCTGGAGTGGGACTGGCTCTCGCTGATGGAGCGATCCGGCAGCATTTCGCCCAAGAACGGGTGGCTGCCCAACCACCTCGTGGTCCGCCGTGGGAGGAAACTGGCCGCAGCGGCACCGCTTTACATCAAGGGACACAGCGCCGGCGAATTCGTATTCGATCATGCCTGGGCGGATGTGGCCGGTCAGTTGGAGATTCCCTACTACCCGAAACTGGTGGGCATGAGCCCGGTGACCCCGGCCGTGGGGTATCGATTCCTGGTGGCCCCAGGGGAAGATGAACGTGGGATCACCCAACTCATGATGCGGCAAATCGATAAATTCTGCCGTCGCCACGGTGTTTCCGGATGCAGTTTTCTGTTCGTTGATCCGGCGTGGCGGCCCCTGGCGGAGTCCTTCGGCTACCTGGGATGGAAGCATCAGAGCTATCTGTGGAGAAATCCGGGATTCAACGGCTTCGACGATTACCTGGCCCGATTCAATTCCAACCAAAGGCGCAACATTAAACGGGAGCGGCGGGCACTTCGCGATAAGGGCGTCCGGCTCGTCCCATTTGTCGCCGACGAGATTCCCAAGGATTTTTTTTCACTCATTTATCGATTCTATGAGCGGACCAACGACCGCTACGGGCCCTGGGGCTGCAAGTATCTCAGCGAATCCTTTTTCAAAGGACTGTATGACAGATATCGCCATCGGCTCCTGTTCATTGCCGCTTATGATACGCAATCCAACGGTGTGCCGATCGGCATGTCCATGCTCCTGTGGAAGGGAGCACGGTTGTACGGCCGATATTGGGGAAGCTTTGACGAGGTGCCTTATCTTCATTTCAACACCTGCTTTTATGATCCCATCAACTGGGCTATTGCCAACGGTGTTCAGGAATTCGATCCCGGCGCTGGATCACCCCATAAACTAAGGCGGGGATTTGAAGCCACACCGAACTTTAGCCTCCATCGCTTTTTCGACCTTCGTCTCGACAGGATCTTCAAGACCTACATCGACGACATCAACCGCATGGAACAGGAACAGATCGACGACCTTAACCGGCAGCTCCCGTTTGCCCGGCGGGAGTGATCCGCACCATCTGCCATCCGGATGACACTTTACCGCCAATGCCGGAAAACCGTCCCGAATGGACGATTCGCAGCGATAGTATAACATTCGCCATATAAATAAGCTGAATCATCAGACGCCATATCGGGTTCGGAACCGGTTCCGATTACCGGAATGCCCAGGCGGCCTCGATTCCGGTTGCGACCCCGTCGACGAACATGTCACGGCCTGGATCCCTCCAATGCCGCATATCGCGATAGAAGAAGAATATCCTCAATGGAAACAGATCCCGGTCACCCTCGAAAGCCCCTTCCCGCAGATCCCCACGGAGAAACTTGTTGCATTACTTTTTTTAATTATTATATAAAGATAATATACTTTTTATGAAACGTCTTTATTAATAGAGGAATGGACCCATGGCGAAAAACGACTCTGATAACTATAGAAAAGACGATCCCTTGCCCCAGCCTTCACCTTCGGAGATGCGCGGCCGACAGTCGGTTCGTGCGACCTTTAAGCTCACCGAGCGTGCCATCGAGGCCTTGAGTGTCTGTGCTGTTCACCTGGGCATCAAGCAAAAGTCACTTTTCGACCACCTCATAGACGACATCCGGTCGCTGGAATCGATTGCCGAAAGTGTCAACTCACGACAGTTCAACCAGCTCAGCCGCGTCCAGAAAACATATGTGTTAAGTCGTAAAACGCTGGTGTGCCTCGATAAAACCTCCCGCCGAAGCAGCGCTCCACGGGATGCTCTGGTCGAGTATTCGATACAACGGTTGATGCCTGTGATCGAAAAAGAAGCCAAACGCCACCATGAGCGCAAAGCGCTTCTGGGGAGGATCGCCGATCATCTCGCTTACGGCGAGGATATTCTTGAGTCATCCAGGGAGGTATTGGGTGAGGACGACCCGGTCACCGTCCGGCTCAGCGGGGCAATGGCCGCCTGCCGGAACGCCTACGACACCATACGGTCATTTGTTAAAAAAGGAGAAGCGATTGAGCAGTTTGTGGAATAGAAATATCGGTATTGGGTACTGGGTATTGGGTACCCGGGATTAACGGATCGGGTCATTCGTCGCGAATATCTAATACCCAATACCCAATATCCAATACCTGCATTAGGCGGCTTCATCGGATGCACCTCCGCGGGCCCGGTTGGGAATTGTAATGGTAAATACCGTGCCTTTGCCTTCGGTGCTGCGGGCTTCGATGGTTCCCCCGTGGGCCTCTATGTTGGTATAGGCAATAAACAGCCCCAGGCCGGTTCCGTTGTGCCGCTCACTGCGATGCTTTGTCGTAAAATACGGATCGAATATCTTGTCCAGATGATCCGGTGATATCCCCATACCGCTGTCTTCGATTTCCAGCCGGACGCCCTCCGCCCGGCCCTTGTTTGTCAAATGGGCCGTCGTCAATCGAATCTCTCCGTCTTCCGGGGTGAATTCCACGGCATTGGACAGGAGGTTCAAAATCACTTCCTTCATCTTTTCCGAATCCATCCAGATCAGTCCGACGTTCGGATCGAAGTCTTTCCGGAGATGGATCCGCTTGGCGTTGCTTTGGGGGGAAACCAACAAGCTCATTTTGTCCATCAGATCGTTCAAATTACCGAGTTCAAATAACGATTGCCGCGGTTTCACAAGGTCGAGTAGTTCAGTGATGAGCCGGTTGACCCGGGTGGTTTCTTCCATGGCCAGGGAGTAGAAATTTTTTCGAAAATCCGGGTCATCGTACTTGCGGGGCAGCAGTTGAATGAACGTACCGATGGCCGTCATGGGATTTTTGATCTCATGGGCCAGCCGGGCGGCCAGGTTTCCCAGAAATGAAAATTTTTCAGCCCGGCTGAGCAACGCATGGGACCGCTGAAGTTCCTTCATCTGCTCCTGGAGTTTTCGGTAGAGCCGGGCATTTTCGATGGCGATGGCCAGCTGTTGGGTGAATATATCCAGAGTTTCCCGGGTTTCCTTGGGGATACCGCGCCCGTCGATTTCATCGATGGTGATCACCCCAATAACTTTCGAGCGCGTGATCAGTGGCGCCACATAGACCGACGTGGACTTTGTCTGGGCCAAAAGGCTGCTCTCATCAAGGTCCCTGGAGGCGGGCACATCGGGGACATACTCGGGACGGCCCGTGCAGGCGACCCTGGACAGGATGTTGCTGACGCGGATCAACGGAACCCGATAATTTTTAACATTATCCGGAATGTCGATATTGTAGACGACACCATGGAGGTACTCCAGGCACTGCTCCTTCTCGTTGACGAGCATAATCAGGGCCCGCTGGATCTGGCAGACATTGGAAAGAAGATTCATGATCACCGTCAACAGGTGATCCAGATCCAGAACGGAAAGGATCGCCTTGCCGGTTTCCTGAACCGCCAGTAACTGACGGATTTTTATGGTCAATGCCTGGTTTAAGCGATTGACTTCCTCATACTTCTGCTCGATGATTTTCTTGTCCCGCTCCATCTCTGTGATAGTTTCCACAAGCACTGATCGGGACGTTACCGTCCTGGCGACCATTTGAAAGAAACGGTTGCGAAGCGGGAATTTCAAATCATATTCGCAATATGGAGCCCCTTCAAAGTAACAGCATCGTTCGGTGACCCGGATCGGCTTGCCGCCCCATATGGTCGGCGAATAGGTGTATACGCCCTGGTTGTTCAGACAGAGGTCCTTGTTCGATTTCATGTGGGCATGCCAAAAGAGCCGCACCACGGCCCCTTTTCGGTAAGTTTCTACGACGTCCACGATCTTGTTTCGGTTCCATTGATCGTTTATCTGCTGAAGGTTTTGGAGGATCTTATCGACGGACCAGAGCCCTTTGAAGATCAGCCGCTGGGTGTATCCCATGCTGCTGTGTTCGATGGCGTACCGGGCAATATGAAAGGCGGCCATGTCATCGTTCAAGAGGATTTTTGCACGCCCATAGAGCTTGGCGATCACCGCGCAGGAGATCCAATTGTTCGGATCCCTCAGGAAACTTTCCGGATCCAGCAGATCGTCGATCTCCGGATGAAGATCCTGGACAAGGTGTTGGACAGCGTCGCCGCCCTGGTGGACCCGAACGTAATCCAAAATGGCACGGGCATTGATGCAGCTGGTCTCTTTTTCCATGATCGCCACGGTAGGAGCTGTCTTGGCCCGCAACGGGCCGACACATGCCTGATTGCCCGGCGGCACCGGGTGACGCCGGCGTTGGTGAGGGTACGCGTACGAAGGGTATTGACGCCGGCGTCTGTAATTTACCCCATATTCAGAAACCTGAAAATATCATATCATTCCCGGCTACGTCGATCCGAATACAAGGGCAATAATGCCTGTTTATGTCCTATCACTGGAGGCGGGCCTATTGTCAAGCACGGCCGGTAATCGGTAATGATCGGTACCAGCCTGGCTTCGGAACGGGCCACTCGCCATTTTCCGTTCCATTATCGCGGTCAAGAATCATGCCAAAAACAGCATCGGTATGCGAATTGCAGCTATTTTCATGAAATCGCTGAAAATTCTTGCATATTTCACGATCATGGGTGGCATGCCGGTATATTTTCGGATAAAGGATGGTTATTGGATAGACGAAGTGCACAAAAAATTGGGCAGCACTGCCCCTTTTTCTGTGCATCTTTGGCATGAATCATATGTTTGGGTTTGGAACCGGAGATATCAAGATGATTGAGCAACCAACCATTATGGTCGTCGATGATGAGCGCGGCGTTCGCGAGTCCTTCAATATGGTGCTTAAAGATACGAACCGGGTGTTGCTGGCCAAAACCGGCAGGGAAGCCATGGAGACCTTGAGAAAGAACTCCGTCGACCTGATTCTCCTGGACATTCGCCTTCCGGATATCGATGGGCGGGAGCTGTTGCGCACATTTAAAGAAACCGATCCCCTCTCGGAGGTGGTCATGGTCACCGCCGTCAAGGAAATTAAGGCGGCTGTCGAGTCCATCAAGGCCGGTGCCTATGAGTACCTCATCAAACCGTTCAACGTCGATGAAGTGCTGACCGTAATTGAACGGGCACTCGAAAAACGGCGATTGGTCCGCGAAGTGGCGTACCTGAGGGGTGAACTGGAAAGATACAGCCCCTTCGAGAAAATGGTTGGTAAGGATCCCAAGATGCTCGATATCTTTGACATGATCCATTCTGTTGCCCAGGCCGACGGCACGGTGCTGATCCAGGGGGAAAGCGGGACTGGAAAGGAACTCGTGGCCAGGGCCATACATAATCGCAGTCCGCGGCATGCTCAACCGTTTGTGGTGGTCAATTGCGCCGCCATCCCCGGCACTCTCATGGAAAGCGAATTGTTCGGGCACACCAAGGGGGCATTTACCGGGGCCAGTCAGACGCAGGCCGGGAAACTCGAAATCGCCAATTCCGGGACCGTTTTTTTAGATGACATCAATTCCATGGACATTAACATGCAGGCCAAGCTGCTGCGCGTGATCCAGGAGAAAGAATTCGAACGGCTGGGGAGCACCAAGGTCATCCACATCGATTCGCGGTTTGTGGCCGCTACCAATCAGGACCTGAAGCAGCTCGTTGAAGAAGGCGCCTTCCGGCAGGATCTGTATTACCGGCTCAACGTTCTACCCATTCAGCTGCCACCGCTCCGGGAGCGAAAGGGGGACATCCCGCTGCTCCTGAAACACTTCCTGGAACAGCAGGCCAAGAAATTCGGCCAGGCCTCGAAAACGATCACCCCCGAAGCCATGAAACTGCTGACCGGATATAATTGGCCGGGCAATGTCCGGGAGCTTCAGAATCTTGTCGAACGGCTGGTGACCATCAAGCGGGGACCGGTCATCGAGATGGACGATATCCCCTATGTCCAGCCGTCTCTGCCCGAATTTGAACCCATGAGCCTCAAGGAGGCCGTCAGACGCTTTGAACGCCAATATATCGGGCAGGTTCTCGACCGCGTCAACGCCAATCGAACCAAAGCGGCGCAGCAGCTCAACATTCACCGGAACACGCTGCTGTCGAAGATCACCGATTACGGTTTCGACAAATGACGCTATCGGGGCCGCAGACCGTTTTCACCTTGCCAAACTGTCTTTCGTCACGCTGCAGCGACAGCGGTGGGAAAAACCCCTGGGTTCAATCGGCCGGACCCCGTTTTCCCCGAACGGGAAACCCCTCCCCATCTCCGTTAACAAGCGCTTTGGAAACAACGGATTACGCCCATTTGCCGACCAATTATCCTTGACAGAAGTAGGCATCTCGACTATAGCCTCTTTTTTAGTGTGAATCTGGGAGGCCTTGCGGTTCAGACGTTTCTGAGGGCTTTTATCGAAGACGTTACTGCGGATCCCTTAACGACGACACAGGGAGGTTGGGAGTTAATCCGGGCATGAAACTGGGGCACCTTCTGGAAAAGCACGAAAAATCCGTTGTTCAAAAATGGTGTGATGTCGTCATCGATACATATCCACCGGACACTGCCCGATTTCTAAAAAGCCAGGCCGATCCGTTTGCCAATCCGGTCGGTTCGACCACCCTCAAGAACCTGCAATCCCTTCTTGAAGGGATTCAGCGCGGCCTCGATAGAGAGACGGCCGTTTCCCTCCTGGACCCGATCATTCGGATACGGGCCGTTCAAAAATTCACTCCTTCCCAGGCCATCGGCTTTATTCTGTCCCTAAAAACCATCATTCGAACCGAATGTTCCGGGGCGATGGATTCTCCGGAGATCCTCAAAGAGATGGCGGTGCTGGATTCCCAAATTGACGACCTCTGCCTTGTGGGGTTCGATGTCTACATGACATGCAAAGAAACGATTTATAAAATAAAGGCCAATGAACAGAGAAACAGAGTATTTAGCGCATTTGAACGGGCCGGATTGGTCACCGACGATCCCGGTTCGGATCCGAATTCCGGCTCATCAAACCTAAATTCTTAACGGCGGCCTCCGACAGGAATTCCGCCGGGTGTGCGAGTCCTATCCCATCACGCCCGAACGTGCTTCCTGGAGGCCTGTAAGCGAGGTGTCGGTCAATGAATCGAAATTACATGTTAGCCCTCATAGCGGTATTGGCGCTCTTTCTGATCCCCTATGTGGGTGTTGCTGCCCTGGGCCTCGAGGCTCTGTTTGGAGTCATCATTCCGTATATGGCGGTGACCACCTTTGTCGTCTTCTTCATTTATCGGGTCTATGGGTGGGCGCGGTCTGCCGTCCCCTTTCCGATTCCCACGACCTGCGGTCAACACAAAGGGCTGCCCTATTTCAAGCAGGCCACCATCGACAACCCCTCGAGCAAGGGAAAGGTCATCCTTCGGATGGTTCTTGAAATCGTCCTGTTCCGTTCCCTGTTCCGTAATACAAAGTACAGTACCCGGGACGGAAAGCCGTATTACGGGTTGGAGAAATGGTTGTGGCTGATTGCGCTGGTCTTTCACTATGCGTTTTTCACCGTCCTTTTTCGCCATCTGCGATTCTTCACCGACCCCGTGCCGCTCCCGGTTCAGCTGGTCGAACGGGTCGACAGTTTCATGCAGGTCGGTCTGCCGGTGGTGTATTTGTCGGGCATTGCCCTTTTGGCGGGCGTCACGTTTCTGTTTCTCCGGCGGGTTGTGATCCCCCAGGTAAAATACATTTCCCTGTCATCGGATTTCTTCCCGCTGTTTCTGATCATTGCCATTGCCGGCACGGGAATTCTGATGCGTTATTTCACCAAGGTGGATGTCATCGGCGCCAAAGAGCTGGCGCTGGGATTGGTGTCTTTCCATCCCAGGGTACCGGAAGGGATCGGGTCGCTGTTTTACATTCATATGTTTCTGGTCTGTGTCCTACTGGCCTATTTCCCCTTCAGTAAACTGATGCACCTGGTCGGCATCCTATTCAGCCCCACCCGGAATATGGCCACCAACACACGGGAGGTTCGGCATGTAAACCCCTGGAATTATCCGGTGAAAGTGCACACCTACGACGAGTACGAGGATGAGTTTAGAGGGCACATGGTCGAAGTCGGACTGCCCGTGGAAAAGGAGCTTTCGCCCGAAGCACCCGAAGAAGAGCAGGAGACAGCGGCAGATACGCCGGATGAAAAGGAGTAAGTAATGTCCGAGACACCCAAACCAGAAGAGATCCTGTCGAAAACCCATAAACCACCGGTAACAGACTGGATGGATACCCCCATCGATATCCGTCCGGGGATGTACTGCTATGCCTCCAATCCCAAAAGCGTCGCTTACCTGGGGTTGCCCAATGCGAGACAGTGGAATCCGTTGGAGGACGACTGGCAGCTGCCGGAAAACTGGCAAGAGATTGTTTTTGACGGCCTCCGGGAGCGATTGGAGCGGTTCCGGAGTTTCAAGGTGTTCATGGACATCTGTGTCCGATGCGGCGCCTGTGCCGATAAATGCCATTTCTTCATCGGCACCGGCGACCCAAAGAACATGCCGGTTCTCCGGGCGGAGCTGCTGCGCTCCGTCTACCGCAACGATTTTACCGCCTTTGGTAAATTCTTCGGAAAGTTCGCCGGTGCCAGACCGCTCACCTTAGCGGTGTTGAAGGAATGGTGGTATTATTTTTTCCAGTGCACCGAGTGCCGCCGGTGCTCGGTATTCTGCCCTTACGGCATCGATACGGCCGAGATCACCATCATCGGCAGGGAACTGCTCAACCTGCTCGGGCTGAACATCGACTGGATCGCCACCCCGGTTGCCAACTGTTACCGGACCGGCAACCATTTAGGCATCCAGCCTCATGCCTACCTGGACATGATGGATTTCTTTTGTGACGACATCGAAGAGATCACCGGCATCCGTCCGAACCCGACCTTCAACCGGAAGGGGGCCGAGATCCTTTTTATTACGCCGTCAGGGGATGTCTTTGCCGACCCCGGCACATTTACCGCCATGGGGTATCTGATGCTCTTTCATTATCTCCAGGAGGTGCACGGTTTTGACATCACCTGGAGTACCTATGCCTCCGAGGGCGGCAATTTCGGCTTCTTCACGTCCCACGAGACCATGAAGCGGCTCAATTCCAAAATGTATGCCGAGGCCAAGCGCCTCGGTGTCAAATGGATCATCGGCGGAGAGTGCGGCCACATGTGGCGGGTGATCAACCAATACATGGACACCATGAACGGGTCTGCCGATTTTCTGGAAACCCCGGTGTCGCCCATTACCGGGACCCGGTTTGAGCACGCCTCGGGAACCAGCATGATCCACATCTCGGAGTTCACCGCTGATCTGCTCAAACACGACAAACTTGATCTGGATACGAGCCGGAACGATCACCTGTCGGTGACCTTTCACGATTCCTGCAACCCGTCCCGGGGCATGGGGATGCTCGAGGAACCCCGTTACGTGATCCGAAATGTCTGTGATAATTTTTATGATATGCCGTCCAACACGATACGGGAACAGACCTTCTGCTGCGGTAGCGGCGCCGGGCTGAATGCCGGAGAAGATATGGAGCTTCGGTTCAGCGGCGGTTTGCCACGGGCCAATGCGGTCAAGCACGTGCACGAAAAGTACGGTGTCAACATGCTGGCATGTGTGTGTGCCATCGATCGGGCGGTTCTTCCGGCCCTGATGGAGTACTGGGTGCCGGAGGTAGATGTCACCGGCGTCACAGAGTTGGTGGGAAATGCCCTGAACCTCCCGGGACAGAAGAAGAGAACCACAGACCTGCGCAGCGAACCACTGCCGGGAATGGAGGAAGAAGATGACGAATAACAACAAATCGATGTACAACTCACGATGGGTCATCGCCCTGATTATTGTCTTCCTTGTCGTGGTGAGCTTCCCCTTCTGGTACAACCTCGGGAAGGCGTCTCCGGCACCGACTCTGGAGAACCAGGGGCTGAAACTGACCCCCCGGGCCGTGGCCGCCAAGGAATGCGTCCGGGACACCACCTACATGCGGGCGGAGCACATGCAGCTTCTGGATATCTGGCGTGACACGGTGGTCCGGGATGGGAAACGCCTGTACGTCACTCCACACGGGAAGAGTTACAACATGAGCCTGTCCAACACCTGCCTGGACTGCCACGCGAACAAGGAGGAGTTCTGCGACAAGTGTCATACTTATGCTTCGGTGGATCCCTATTGCTGGGATTGCCACATCGATAACCCGAAGGAGAAAGAATAATGAAGACCAGCAGACGACGTTTTCTGCAGATTGCCGGGTTGTCCACCCTGGGGCTGGGCGCCAAACCGGTTTTCGATGCCGTTGCCGCCACCGGCGGCGGCCCGCCCCAATCAAACGTCGAGCCGGACCCCAAGGCGCTGACAGCCGATCAATGGGCCATGGTTATCGATACCCGGAAAATCGAGTCGGCCGAAAATGTAGAGCCGCTCATCGAGGCTTGCCATGCGATTCACAACGTGCCCCACTTGGAGGATAGACGGCACGAAATCAAGTGGATCTGGGAAACCGAGTACAAGCATGCGTTTCCGGGAAAGACGAATGACTTTCTGCCCACGGAGGTCGAGCACAAACCGTTTCTGGTGCTCTGCAACCACTGCGAATCGCCACCCTGTGTGCGGGCCTGCCCAACCAAGGCCACCTGGAAAAACGACAACGGTCTCGTATTGATGGATTTTCACCGGTGTATCGGCTGCCGTTTCTGCATGGCGGCCTGCCCGTTTGGGGCCCGAAGCTTCAATTTCAGGGACCCCCGGCCGTTTATCGCCGAAGTCAACAAGAAGTTCCCCACCCGGAGCAAGGGGGTGGTGGAAAAATGCAATTTCTGCGCGGAACGTCTGGCCGTTGGTGAAATTCCGAGATGCGTGGAGGTATCCCAGGCGGCCGGCGACGGCATCCTCGCCTTTGGGGACCTGTATGATCCGGAGTCCGATGTCCGAAAATTGTTGAAGGAAAATTACTCCATTCGCCGTAAGCAGGAACTGGGCACCAGCCCGGCCGTTTACTACATCGTGTGAGGTGCATATGCTTGAATTTGCGATTAAAGGTGGCAAGAAATACTGGGGGCTGGTCCTCACACTCGGGGCCATCGTGGCAGTCGGCGTTTTTACCTGGCTGTATCAGTTCCAATTCGGACTGGGTGTGACCGGAATGAGCCGGGACACCTCCTGGGGATTCTACATCGCCCAGTTTACCTTTCTCGTCGGGGTGGCCGCCGGAGGCGTGATGGTGGTGCTTCCGTACTATCTTCACGACTACAAGGCGTTCGGCCGGATTACCATCCTTGGAGAGTTTCTGGCCATTGCCGCGCTGGTGATGTGCCTGCTGTTTATCTTCGTGGATCTGGGGATGCCGACACGGGGGCTGAACGTCCTGCTCTATCCGACACCCAACTCGGTGCTGTTCTGGGATATGATCGTGCTCAACGGCTATCTGCTCTTGAACCTGGTGGTCGGCTGGAATGTGCTTGAGGCCGAACGCCACGGCACCCGATACCCGAAATGGCTCAAGCCGTTTATTTACCTGTCCATTCCGTGGGCCATCAGCATCCACACGGTCACCGCGTATCTGTACTGTGGCCTTCCCGGACGGCATTTCTGGCTGACCGCCATCCTGGCACCCCGCTTTTTGTCCTCGGCATTTGCAGCGGGACCGGCGCTTCTGATTATGCTGTGCCTGATCGTCCGCAAGTATACCAAGTTCGACCCGGGCCGGGAGCAGATTCAGTCCCTGGCGAAGATCGTGACCTATGCCATCATTTTGAATGTGTTTTTCTTGCTGTGCGAGGTGTTTGTCGCCTTTTACAGCAACATCCCCGGCCACAAGGAGAGCCTGATCTATCTCTTTGCCGGCCTTCACGGCCATGGGGCCTATGTGCCGTGGATGTGGACGTCAGTGGGATTGATGGTCCTGGGAATCATTTTGCTCGTACCGCCGGTGACCCGCAGAAATGAAAACATTCTGCTGATCGCGTGCATCCTCGTGTTCAGCGGAACCTGGATCGACAAAGGCATGGGGATGATTGCCGGCGGTTTTACGCCGAACCCGCTCCACGAGGTCCACGAATACATCCCGACCCCGCCGGAGCTGATGATCACCCTGGGTGTGTGGGCCATGGGATTTCTAGTGCTGACCATTCTTTACAAGATGGCGGTCGGGATCAAGGAAGAGGTCAATGCGTGATCTGTTGACGTGACGCCGGCCCTGCCGGCTGTTTGTCGATCGATTTCGAGAACACGGCGACCCGAAGCAACCGAATCCGGTGCTTTGGGTCGTTTTATTTGCAAAAAAGGGGACGCACCAGGATAAATCATAAGGTTCTTCTCCACTCTTAAAAAATATATCGATGACCGCATGGGACGGGTTTCCGGTATCGCTGTGTCTCGAAACATGTCAACCAGCCGGAAGGTCAGGAAATGCTGGCTTGACAACGACGTGTGCCGATGCGATGAATTTGCCTAATCAGGGGTCCCACCTGCCCCAGGATGTTGTGTCTGCTTTCCCAGATGGTTCCATTCTTATTGCTTTACAGGCCCCTCTTTTTAAATCGATTTCTTAAATTTTTGTCTGTTTACGCCCACATTCATTTTCTCGTTTTTCTCACCGTGTGTCGAATCGCTGTACGCCGGCTTCCGCCTCTATGCGGCAAGCGGGGAAAATGCTTGTCATCCGGTATTTATGGTCCATGTGGAGGTCCGATAATCCCCTGCTAAGCGTCTGGATACTGCAATGATTTTATCTCGAAGGCAACTCGAACATGCGTTGTTCACCAAAGGCGGCATGCGGCTCGGGTATGCCGAATCAGGGTACTTTGTAGGAGGAGCAGACCATGAAACGTTGTGTCCATGATATCATTGCGTTGATGTTTCTGTTAGTGAACACTCCCACGGCTTTGGCCTGGGATCTGATCACCTGGTCGGATCTGGAGGTGGGATTCGGCGGCACATTTGTCATCCCGATGGCCCAGCAAGGCGAATACCGGTTCGGGTACTCGTCCGGCGTACATGCTCAACTGGCTAACGGGAACCTTCTGGTGACGGGCCACCCCTATTACGACCGCCAAGCGGAGGTGCAGATCCCATCGATCCTTGATGGCCGGGAAGGGACCCGTGTCGGTCCTTGGATCGATATCACCCAGGGCTTGTTGCCCGAAAGTTGGGAAGGAGGCCCCGCATACTACGTTGGGGGCATGTTGGAGGCGGTCGACCGGATCTATTTCACCAAGTACCAGTGGTACAACGGCAGCGGAACGGACTGGCACACCCAGGGCGTTTACACGGGTGCCTACGATGGGAGCGGGATCGCATCCGGGATGTGGACGGTCAAAAATCCGTACGCACATCATTCGCGTGTCGGTGGCTACATGAGCTATCCCTCCGAGGCCCTCCGGCAGGCCGGATACGCCTACCTGGCAGGGCTCGAAGGAACGTCGGGAGCCGCTATTGGACGTTGGGGACCAAACCTGTTTGCCATCGATCCCGCAACGCTGAGTGACGGTGCGGTAAACGCCGCGACCCTGATCAGCCACGACAGCGAGGCACACCGGGCACCCGACGTGACGGCCTCGAACGCCACCAGCGACTGGTGGATTGCCAACGGCCCCGCAAACCAACAATGGTGGGTCGCCAACAAAGTCACGGATATGGAATGGATCGAGACCGATACGCACCACGGCATCGTTTTGTTCGTTTACCGGGGCCTTGGGGAAAAATGGTACGGTGAGAGTGACAGTGGACCGGGCGGCAGCAACGATCCCTACGTCGGCGGGTACGGTTACCACGCCGAAGGCTGGGCAATGGAAGCATGGATCTACGACCCCGAAGCGGTGATGGAGGTCTACCGCGGAGAGCGTGATCCCTGGAATCTTTCGCCTTACGAGGCGGTACTGCTCACGGAGCGACTGCCGGGGGAAGATGACGAAACTCACTACAGTTTTCTTACAGGTCCCGCGCGGACCGAACTGACCATGAGTCTGCGGGACGGCCGGCTCATCATCCTGCAGGAAAACGGTTATCCCGCTAACGAATTTGAAAACACGCCAATGGGATACGTCATCGAAGGCGTTTTCGGGTCTTCAGTTCCCTTGCCTTCATCGGTCGTTCTGTTAGCGCCCGCGGTAATCGGGTGGCTCTTGTTGTCCCGAAGGCGGTCAGCAAGATGGCGCGCTTAGCTGTTCCGGGCGGACTGTGGGACGGCGGGTACGGCTTGAGGCAAGTGAAGGGAAAAAGGCGACTCCTCCATGCCCGGCCGACATTCAATGCATATGAAATGGATTGATACACTCCTTTTAAAGAAACATGCGGCCCCTTGACACCTTGCATCCTTTTCTACACCTGTATTTGAAGAACCCCCTGATAAGATTTCACCCTTCGGGCCAAACGTAGACTTCCATGGCCGAGATTCGACGGCCCGTTCAGGGCCGGCGAATGGGAGGCTCGCGGTAGATGGACGACAGCTTGACTTCGGCTGAGCTCCCTTCGGCTAAGCTCAGGATCACGACAGTCGCAGCCCGCCTCGAAGTGCCCTGGCCATAAAAGCCTCCGATTGGTGCAATGTCCGGGCTACGCGATTAGCCGTTGCCCACCGCAAAAGACATAGAGATCCGAATCCCTGGACAAACAGGCCATGGTCAGATTCAGCTCTTTGGCCAGACTCACTGCCAGGGTGGTGGGGCGGGAAATGGCCAGCAAAATGGGGATGCGGGCCCTGGCCGCTTTCTGAACCAGCTCGTAGGATATGCGGGAGGACAGAATCGCCAGGACGGCGTCGGATAGGGTTCTGTCGAGAAACAACCGACCCAACGCTTTGTCCAGGGCATTGTGGCGGCCGACATCTTCGGAGATGGACAGCACCGCCAAGGTTGCATCGTAAATCGCGGCGGCATGGGTCGCACTGGTTTTTTTGCGCAGTTCCTGGAGACCGTTGAAATGGTCCACGGCGGCAAGGGCATGTCCAATGGATATAACGCTGCGATCCGACAGGGGACCGGCAAAACGGCATACATCGTCGATGACCTCCCTGCCGCAGATCCCACAGCTGGTCTGGCTGACAAACCCTCGGCGGTCCATCATGTGCTCGATCCGCTGTCGGCGCTCGTCTGTCAGTGTGACGGCAATGACGTTGGAATCTTCACCCTGGCAGCGGGAAATGGATTGAAAATCCGACAGCCGGTCGACAATCCCCTCGCCCAGGCAAAACCCGGCCGCATGGGCACGCTCGTCTCCGGGCGTTCGCATGATCACAGAGTAGGGGCGGCCCTGGATCCTTATGGAAAGGGGTTCTTCGGCGACCAGGTCCATTCGGCAGAGGTGCTCTTTCCCGTTGTCCCAGGATACCGTCTCCACGTCGAACACGTTTGACAAGATCAGCCCTCCCGCTTTGGATCAATGAATTCGATGGCATCTCCGATATGGATATCACCGCCGGTCAACACCCTGGCGAAAACACCCTCCACGGGCATGATACAATCGCCGGCAAGGTAGTAAATGGCGCACTTGTTATGGCACTCTTTTCCAATTTGGGTAATCTCTACAACAGCCGATGTTCCCAATCGCAGCCGGGTCCCGATGGGCACCTTCAGCCAGTCGATGCCTTCGGTGGCGATATTTTCGGCGAAATCCCCAAACCCGACATCCAGCCCCTGGTCGCGCATTCTGGCAATACTCTCTGAGGCCAGAAAACTCACCTGCCGGTGCCATTTACCGCCATGGGCGTCGCCGGACAGGCCATGATCTTCGACCACTGTGACACTGTCGACCCGTGTTTTTCGAGTGCCCTTTTTCTTACTCACGGCCAAGGATACGATTTTCATGACGCCACTTCCTCAAATTACAGGTCCTTCGGGGATCCGGACCTGTGGTATTAAAATCGATTACTCCCCGTTGTTTGCCGCCTGTGGAAGGGGTCGAACATGTGGCCCACCACCATACAGGCGGGTAACCCTTTCTCTCTTTGAGCGATGCCGTCGCCTTTCATAAAATCGTTGCACGATTTTATTCGGAACAAATCCCTAAGACATGGCTCAGGAAAAAAACACTACTATGGTAAGGACAGTGCCCCGGGTCTACAATTTTTTCTTGACAAAAACCGTTAAACAGACAATATCTTCCTTTTTTTATTCCACAATGATCATCAGACCTTATTCAAGGGAGCCAGGATATGTACGCAGTGGTGAGTACCGGAGGTAAACAATATAAGGTTCAGGAAGGCGAAGTCCTTCGGATCGAGAAAATTCCCGGAGATGTGGGAGATACGGTGTCCTTTGACCGGGTCTTGATGGTGTCGGACGGGGACAGTGTCAGTATCGGCCAGCCCGTGCTGGACAATGTCGCCGTTGACGGGCATATTGTCGAGCAGGGCAAAGCCAAGAAGATCCTCGTCTTTAAATACAAGCGGCGCAAACGGTTTCGCCGGAAACAGGGCCATCGTCAGCAATACACGGCGGTTCAAATCGATCGCATCAACGCCGAGGCATAATTTCGAAGCAGGAGAACATTACCCATGGCACATAAAAAAGCGGGCGGTAGCTCTAAAAATGGTCGCGACAGTCAGGGGCAGCGCCGCGGCGTGAAAATTTTTGGCGGGCAGCGGGTGAGGGCCGGAAATATTCTGGTTCGACAGCTCGGCACCAAAATCCATCCGGGTCAAAATGTCGGCGTTGGCAAAGACTATACGCTGTTCGCAAAGATTGACGGTGTTGTCTCCTACGAGCGGTCCGGAAAGTCTCGGAAGCGGGTCAGCGTTTATTCAGAGTGAAATTCATCGATGAGGCCACGATCACTGTCCAATCGGGTGACGGTGGCAGGGGATGTGTCAGTTTCAGACGCGAGAGGTTTATCCCCAAGGGAGGGCCCGACGGCGGTGATGGCGGCCAGGGCGGGGATGTCATTCTAATGGCGGCGCCCGGCCGAAGGACACTCTACCGGTTTCGATACCGGCGCGAATTCAAAGCGCCCAACGGTGCTCCCGGTCAAGGCAGACAGAAGACCGGGAAAAGCGGCGCTCCCCTGATCATCGAGGTTCCCCCGGGCACTCTGGTCATCAACGAAGATTCCGAAACACAGATTTATGATTTTACCACCCCGGGGGAGACCTGTACCGTCGCCCGCGGGGGCCGCGGCGGTAAAGGCAATACACACTTCAAGTCCTCCACCCACCGAACCCCCCGGTTCGGCCAACCCGGTGAGCCCGGCGAGCTTCTGAGACTTCGACTCGAGCTGAAGTTACTTGCCGACGTCGGTCTGATCGGTCTTCCCAATGCCGGAAAATCCACCCTGATCAGTGTCTTGTCCTCCGCCCGACCCAAGATCGCAGATTATCCGTTTACCACACTGACACCCAATCTGGGTATGGTTCCCATTGACGATGGGGATTCTTTTGTTATGGCCGACATCCCCGGCCTGATTGAAGGGGCCCACACCGGTCTCGGCCTGGGCATCAATTTCCTGAAACATATTGAGCGGACCCGCCTTCTGGTGCATCTCATTGACGCCGCAGCCGTTCCTGTCTCAGACCCCCTGCAACCCTATGAAACCATCAACCGCGAGCTGGCAGCCTACAGTGATGCGCTTGCCCGCAAGCCTCAGATCGTGGTACTGAATAAAATAGATGTGCCGGAAGCCGCTCCGGCGGCAGATGCCTTTACCACGGCGCTGGGAAAGCTGCGGGTACTCCGGATTTCGGCGGCAACCCGGTCCGGGATGGATCAGCTGATGGGGGAAATACTCAGAGCACTGGATCGTATTGATGAAGCGTAATCGGGAAACTTGCTTCAAGATTGCCAGGCGTGTCGTCGTCAAAGTGGGCAGCAACCTGCTCACCGTGGACCGAGGGTTGAATGTGGACGCCGTTCGATCCATCAGTCGCCAGATCTGTGATTTAATGAACCAGGGACTTGAAGTGATCTTTGTCTCTTCCGGCTCCATGGCCTCGGGTCTAAAGAAAGTCGGACTGTCCCGGCGACCGGATGAAATCCCCAAACGGCAGGCCATTTCCGCTGTGGGCCAGGCCAGTCTCATCAACGAATACGAAAAGGCGTTTGCGGTACACGAACGAAAAGTGGCACAGGTTCTGCTCACCAGTGATGATTTGACCCATCGGAAGCGATATCTCAATGCCCGAAATACCCTCCATACGCTGTTAGGGTGGGGGATCGTACCGATTATCAATGAAAACGACACGGTCATGGTGGAAGAGATCAAGTTCGGGGATAATGACACCCTGGCTGCCATGATTGCCCTCCAGATGGGTGCGGACCTCCTGGTTAATCTGACGGATATCGACGGATTGTTTACCAAGGACCCGAGACGGCATGCGGACGCCGAGCTGATCCCGGAGGTCACCACGTTCAAGAAAGAGATCGAAAGATACGCCAGTGATATCCCCGGCGCGCTGGGAACCGGGGGCATGCTCAGCAAGCTCCGGGCCGCCCGGAGGGTAACCGCCGCCGGAATTCCCATGGTCATCGCGAAAGGAGACAAGCCGGACATCCTCCTTCGGTTGTTTGCCGGAGAAGCTCACGGCACCTTTTTCGTTCCGAAACAGGAGCGATTGGCCAGCCGCAAATGCTGGATCGGGTTCACCGTCAAACCCAAAGGCGTCATTCACGTCGATGCGGGGGCCGCCGATGCCGTCTTGAAACGGGGTAAAAGCCTGCTTCCCAGCGGCATCATCGCCGTTGACGGCGATTTTGGCGTGGGGGCGCCGGTCGAGTTTAAAGCCGACAGTCAGGAGACCCTGGGTACCGGACTGGTCAATTACAGCTCGACCGATATCCGGAAGATCATGGGATTGAAAACCAACCAGATCAAGCATCAGCTTGGTCAAAAGCCCTATGATGAAGTCATTCACCGGGACAATTTGACAATTACCATTGAATCGGAACTTTAGGAAAAGGAGAGCCGGAAACGACCTTCGGCAAGCTGCCTGTTGTATGAACCACCGAAACAGTGCATTGCCTGCCACCGGTCGCCCGGCAGATCATGCGGATAGGATTGTTTGGAGGGACCTTTAACCCGATTCATTACGGACACCTTCGAGTAGCCCTCGAGGTGTGCGAAGCGTTTTCGTTGGACGTGTGCCACCTGATTCCGTCCTCCGAGCCCCCCCATAAAACCGCATTTGATCTGGCCCAGGCCGAAGATCGGATCGCAATGATCCGGGCCGCCATTTCCGACACCCCCGTTTTTCAGGTATCGGATGCTGAAATCACAAGACCCGGCCCTTCCTATACCATCGACACGGTGCGCCATTTCCAGGCCACCGTCCCGTCTCCCGGCAACCTGTATTTAATGATGGGGCGCGATGCCTTTCATGAGCTGCACACCTGGAAATCCGTTGACACGCTGCTGGATACCATACCTCTCATCGTCATGAACCGTCCGGCGGGTAATACCGGCGGCATAGACCGAATTGGCATAGAAACCTATATCAATACCCATGTCCCCGGCAGCAACTACCATTACTCGGAAACCGATGCCGGCTTTCACGATACGAAACGACCCCCGATATTCATTTTCGATGTCACCTTGCTGGACATCTCATCAACGGATATTCGAAAGCGGGTCCGAGAAGGCCGCTCCATTCGCTATTTGGTGCCGTCCCGGGTGGATGCCTATATTCGTGAAAAAGGACTGTATCGATGACGCCAGATTTTGAACCGGCATTGGATCTGTATGTCTCGGCCGCTGAAAAGCGAAAGAGCCAGGACATCGTCATCCTTGACGTTCGTAAATTGACATCTGTGGCCGATGTCTTCATTATCTGCAGCGGCCGTTCAAATAGGCAGGTCACCGCCATCGCCGAAACGATCCGGACCGAGTTAAAATCCCACGGAATCCAGGCCCTCAGCGTGGAAGGCATCAAGGAGGGCCACTGGGTGTTGATGGATTACGGACACGTCGTGATCCACGTGTTCTATGAACCGGTGCGCCAATTTTATAACCTCGAAGGTTTGTGGGTCGATGCAAAGCGGGTCACGCCAGAACAGCGTTCCGGTCAGGAGCTGGAGGAGAAATGACCCAGGCACCCCTTATCGCGCTTCTCATACTGGACGGCTGGGGCATCAATCCGGTCAAAGAAGGCAATGCGGTGGCCCTGGCACCCACCCCTTTTTTGGATCATCTCCAGCAGGCTTACCCCCATACCGAACTCCGGTGCTCGGGGGAGGCCGTCGGGTTGCCGGAAGGCATTATGGGCAATTCCGAAGTGGGGCATCTGAACATCGGCGCCGGACGCATTGTGTACCAGGATCTTCTGAGAATCGACATGGCTATCGACAGTGGCCGGTTTTTTGAGAATCCCGTGCTGAGCGAGATCATGGAGCAGATCCGCTCGATAGACGGTGCACTGCATCTGATGGGTCTGGTATCCGATGGCGGGGTCCACAGCCAGCTCGGGCATCTGTACGCCTTGATCCAAATGGCGAAAGCCGCCGGTGTGTCCCGTGTCTACGTGCATGCCATTCTCGACGGTCGCGATACCCCGCCCGAGAGCGGTTCCGGGTATCTCCAACAGCTTCAGGCGTTTTTGCAGAATGAAGCCTTCGGCGAAATCGCCACCATTTGCGGCAGATATTATGCCATGGATCGGGACAAACGCTGGGATCGTACCGAACTGGCGTTTCGGCTCTATACCCTTGGCGAGGGCATGGCGGCAGCCGATCCTGTCCAGGCGGTCACGGCGGCCTATGAGCGGAATGAAACGGACGAATTCGTCCGCCCCATTGTGATTGCCGGCGGGGGGCCCCCGGAAGGGACAGTGAGCGACGGCGATGGTGTTCTTTTTTTCAACTTTCGGGCAGATCGGGCGCGCCAGATTACGCGGGCCTTTACGGATGGAAAATTTTCAGAGTTCGAACGCCCGGTGGTCCCGGACCTGTGTCAATATGTGTGCATGACCCGATACGATGAAACATTTGACCTGCCGGTCGCCTTTCCGCCGGTTCATCTGGAGAACATACTGGGCGAGGTGCTGAGCCGGCACGGACTGTCTCAGCTGCGGATCGCCGAGACCGAGAAGTATGCCCATGTCACCTACTTTTTCAACGGCGGCGAGGAGCGGGCATTTCCGCTGGAGGAGCGCTGCCTGATTCCGTCTCCCAGGGAGGTTCCCACATACGATCATAAACCGGAGATGAGCGCTTTCGAGGTGACCGAAACAGCCTTGAATCAAATCCGCTCCGGCCGTTATCAGGTGATTGTCCTGAATTTTGCCAACATGGACATGGTGGGCCATACCGGGATCATCGGGGCGGCCATACGAGCCTGCGAGACCGTGGACACCTGCGTCGAAAAGATCGTATCCGAAATTATCCACCGGGACGGTGTGGCAATGGTGACGGCCGATCATGGAAATGCCGAAAAAATGATGGATGCATCCGGCAACCCCCACACGGCCCATACGGTGAACCGGGTTCCCTTTGTTATAGTGGACAGCCGCCACCGTTCCGGGGCGCTCAGACCCGGCATCCTTGCCGATATTGCACCCACCATTCTGGATCTTCTCGGCATTGCGCCGCCTGACCAAATGACCGGACGGAGCCTGTTGGACTAAGCTCTGCCTTCGTGCCCTGAAGGTAGCACCAAATCAACTGCAGCGGCGTAATAAACTTATCCAGACTGGCCTGATATCAGAAAAGTTTCTATTCACCGCTGAGACGCAGAGCACGCAGAGGGATACATTGTTTTTCCAGAATCCTTGAGAGGAGGATTCTGAAAAAGGGATGCCCCTTTGAGGCATAGGCGACTCGACCGTTTTGAAGAGCGATGGTTTTGCTTTTCGCCCTCTCAGCGAAAAGCAAAATTGGGGATATGCTCTGCGATCTTTGCGTCTTTGCGATGAGAACCTTATCTTTTAAATCGCGCCAAAACATCCATGATATCCAACCTAATACGGACATAATGATGACGGACGTTCAAAAACCATATGAGATGATAACGGATTATATCACCGGCAAGGCCGTGCCGAATGTCGGCGCCGAGGAAAACCGTCAGACCGTGGAGCGATTTCTCGTTGAGCGCCTCGGGTACCCTGCGGGCGCCGTTCAGGTGGATTGGCCCCTGGCGTTCGAAATCGATGGGGAGCACCACCGATCCCTGATTGATCTGGTGGTAAGTTTCGGCGACAGGCCCGTTATGGCTATCCGATGTGCTGCCGGTTCGTTGGAATCCTGGGCGCGGGGCATCCTGGCGGCGGCCCGGGTTGCCGAAGACCCTCCCATTCCCCTGGCCGTGGTTTCCGACGGTAGAGACGCCGTTATTTTTGAATCGGCGTCCGGAAAAAAAATCGGTAAGGGATGCCAGGCCCTCCCATCCCATGCCGGGGCCCAGGACGTGCTGTTGCGCCACCGTCCCCAATCCCTGGGTAAAGACCGGATTCGGAGGGAGCGGTTGATCTTACGGACCTATGATGCCGATCTGGTCAATATCCGAAGCAACCTGCAGAAATAAAAAAGCCGCGGTGAACCGCGGCTTCCTGCTTGTTATGCATCGAACTGAAAAGCCTATTGGCCGGCGACCTCTTTTCCGCAATGTTTGCAGATATTGGCACCCTTCTTGATAATTTCCGCACAAAACGGACATTCCCGGGTAAACGAGCGTACGTGGATCTTCTTGATGGCGTCTTCCACCTGTTTCTGAAGCGTCTGGTTGCCGAATTTGCTGTATCGCATCGGTTCCACGGCCTCGACGGAACCGAAATCCCCCAGCATTTCCGCTGCCTTCATCCGGACCCGGACCGGTTCCGCGGAGTCCAGCAGCATTCTCAGTGCCTGCGGTCCGTCTTTTTCCGTATAACATGTGGCCAGGATCGAAAAGCCCTTTTTAATGGCCGCCTTCAAGGCCTCTTCGGCCATGAGCATCTCGTCGTCGATGATTTGACCGGTGGCCCCTTCCGGGCTGAACACCGGCATGCATTCATATTTGTCCTCTCCGGGGTAGCACATGCAGCGGTAGGATGCATGGTGGGCATAATTTTCCCGCAGGTTCTCCCAGCCTTGCTCGAACAGCGGGCACGTGTCATTGAAGCAGACGTACAAGAAGGGAACTCCCCAGCCGAGTCCGTCACTGAAGTTCATCGGAGGAACCTCCCACAGGCTCATCTCTTGCTCGCAGTGGGGGCATTTGGGTTTTTCGGCTTCCATTATTTTTTCCAACACTTCTTCTCTTGTCTCAAACGCCATACGTCCTCCTTGGACCCGCCTGCCCACGTTTCGCCTTCAGGCGGCGGTAAACTTTCGGAATTTAGGCCAACTTCGGGTGGGCGAACATGCCCCGATTGCGCATGGAAAAATTAAGGGTTTTGGAGGTTTTGTCAAGGAGACAGGGGAATGCGGCACGCCGGTTGACCGATCCCCGCAACCTCTTATATTCATAGGGTAAATGAAACCGGGGTGAAACCATGCTGGACTTACTGCTTGTCGGCGTCATCGTCTTCTTTATTTTCGGCGTGTTGTTTTTTGTATTTACCATTAAGTCGCGGATCAAGGGAGAACCTCCGCACATCCACACCTGCCACAACTGCAACTGCGGTAAATCCCACGAACATGAGTTAGCGAACCAGAATCTGGAATCCATCATCGGGAACTCAACGGAAACGATGTGTGGCGAAAGTGCCCATGGGGGCCATTGTCCGGAGAGTGACCAATTGAACCGAATCCAATTCCCCCGGGTCACAAAGCGATAGCCGACCAGGATCGGATTTTGCTCAAGGGCACCTCATAATTACCTGTGCCGATACCGATTCTGATGTAACATCCATCCGAAAAAAGACACTAGGTGTAGGAGACGCTTTCCATGATGTCGTTGGCGATCTCTTCGATGGAGAGGTCCGTGACGTCGACCACGTGAAGCCCGCTAAGTCTGCTGAAGCTTTTATGGGAATACCGAAGCTCGTTTTTAATGTACTCGATGTCCGTATAGTCGACGTCTCCGACGTAACGCAGACGTCGGCGACGGATATACGCTGCCCGCTTGGCGGTGATGGTAAATCCGATCATTCTGGCGGATGCATCGAAAATCGTTTCGGGGATCTCCTCCCCCAGAATGATCGGATAGTTGGCCACCTTGAGATTGAAATTGCATGAGAGATACAGGCTGGTTGGCGTTTTAGACGTTCGTGAGATTCCCAGAATGATCAATTCCGCCTGATCGATGGAATCGATGTTTTGGCCGTCATCGTGTTTGAGGGTAAAATCGATGGATTCTGCCAAACGCATGGTTTCGCCGTTCGGATCGGTGAGGATACCCGGGCGGAAGTCGGGGACCGTGTTCCAGAGCTTTTCCATCAACCTCAGAGGCGGGCCGAGCAGATCGATGGTGTAGACGTCTCTCGCGCGTCTTTCGGCGCGGAGCCATTTGCGTGTCTCGAGGGAGGCGAGAGAGTAGATCACGATGGCCTGAAGCCGTTCAGCACGATCCAAAATGTCCCGGATCCGCTCCCTTTCCCGGACAAACGTAAATTTTTTAAACTTGGGATCGATGTCGCTGAATTGGACCAGAGCGGCACGCGTCACGCGTTCTGCCGTCATCCCTGTAGCATCGGAAACCACAAAGACATGCACTGGCTTTTTATACTTGGTACGCATGAATGAACCCGGCATGCTGTTGTTTCCGAAAAATAGTTTTCCAGCGCGAACCGATGCGAGCGCCACTGGGCAGGTCTGTGCGAGAGAATGTCGAAAGTGGAACCTGCGATTATGTGTTGAAACAAACAGGGTACCACAGGTCACCCTTGCTTCCGGTAAATGCTATTAGGTCTGGTCCGGCGCCGCGTCCAGCATGGGTTCGGTGCGATCATCCGGCGCCGGGGCGATGCCCGGATTCTCATTGATGATCCGTGCGCAGGTGTTCCAGCGGAGCAGCGCGCTCTGGTTTCCCGGGGAGCAGGTGGTGAGAGCAGACTCATACAGGTCCATGGCCTTTCGAAACCACTCATAGGCCATGTGGCCGGACGACGGGCCCCCGGACTGCAAGTGTGCTTTGGCCCGGCGTTCGCAGAGAATTCCCCCATAATAGTCTTTGCAATAGGCATCACCTAATTGTTCCAGAACTTCCTTCGCCCGGGTAAATGCCGGGGTGAGCTGATGTTTAAATTCGTCGGTAATGGCTAGTAGAAGGGCGATCTGGGCGTCCTGGTTGTTCGGATCGATGTCGAGAATATCCCGGCAGATGCTTTCCGCTTCCTGGGGTTCGCCCAGAAGCCGATAGCGCTCCGCCTTTTCCAATGCGGCCGGAATGGCGTCTTTTGAAAGTGTTTTGAGCACAAAGGGTGTCATCGGTGTCTCCTCTAGCTATCCAAGCATTCAGATTTATGGCGATTCGGATGGGTATAGATGTGTTAACATAATCCCTCGCCTCCAGCGAAGCAACGTCAGATCCCGTTCGGGGTATTCAGATTACTCCTCCGCCTTTGCGTGTTGCTTGATGGCCCTCTTAATCTGTCCGATACACTTGGTGACCGGAATGCCCTTCGGGCAGACATCGGTGCACCACCACATGGTTTTGCATCCCCACGCCCCGTTGTCGTCATCAAGTTGGGAAACGCGACTCCCGGTGGCCGAGTCCCTCGAATCATAGATATACCGGAAGGCGCGCAACAGGGCGGCCGGTCCGAGGTAGTCCGGATTGGTCCGGGAGATTGGGCATGAAGCGGTGCACGATGCACAAAGGATGCAGCGCAGGGCGGGCTCCGTTTTTTGCTGGTCTTCGCTGCTTTGTGTGCGCTCTGTCTCGGGGGGATCTTCATCGGTGATCAGATAGGGTCGCACCGCCCGATGCTTGTCAAAGAAGGGATCGAGATCGACCACCAGGTCCCGGACCACGTTGAACAGTGGTAACGGCTCGATCACAAAATTGTTGGCAGTCTTAAAATCCCGGATCAGTTTCTGACAGGCCAGCCCCACATTACCATTAATGGTCATGGCACAGGAACCGCATATCCCGTGGCTGCAGGAGGCTCGATAGGCCAGCGTGGGATCCTGTTCCCATCGGATTTTGTTCAGGCAATCCAGTATTTTGTCGGTCGATTCGGCGTCCACCTGGTATTCCTGGTAACGGGGCTGACTGTCCGCAGAAGGATCGAAGCGATAGATGACAAAATGGCATTTCATGTCAATATGTCCTCTCTTTTGGCGCGTAGGTAGTAATCGTCACCGGCTTTGTAAACACTTCAGGGCCGTCACCTGTCAGTCGAACCATGGTGTGTTCCAGAAATTTCGAGTCATCCCGATCCGGGAAGTCTTCCCGTGAATGGGCACCACGGCTTTCCCGGCGGTGAAGGGCACCCAGAGTTATGGCCTCGGCAAGATCGAGCATGTTCCCGAGTTCGAGCGCATCCAGAAGGTTTCGGTTGAAGCACGTGCCCGTGTCCGATACGGCGACCTGATCAAACCGGTTTTTAAGATTCCGGATACTCTCCAGGGCTTCCTCCAGCCCTGCCGCTTCACGGAAGACCGAAACCTTGTCCATCATGACCTCCTGCATTTCCAAAAGGACGGAACCTAAAGATTCTTTGCCCGGGTTGTCCATCATACGTTTGATCCGCTGACGTTCTTTTTCTTCCAGACCGGCCGGGATTTTCGGCATGCCGACACGATGGATAAACTGACTCATCTCTTTTCCGGCACGTCGGCCAAAGACCAGCGTGTCGAGAAGTGAATTACATCCCAGCCGGTTCGCACCATGGACCGATACGCACGCACATTCACCGGCCGCAAATAACCCGGGAAACGGTGTGGCGTGTTCATCCAGAATAACGTGGGCGTCCGCATCGGTGGCGATTCCGCCCATCATGTAGTGACAGGTCGGCTGTACCGGAATCGGTTCCTTTCGTGCATCCACGCCGGAATAGGTGCGGGCAAACTCGATGATCTCCACCAGTTTTTTCCCAATCACCTCTTCTCCGAGATGGGTCAGATCCAGATGAACATAATCCTTGCCATCGATACCGCGGCCTTCCCGGACTTCCTGCAGAATGTAGCGAGCGATCATGTCCCGCGGGGCCAGATCCTTGATGGTGGGAGCGTATCGTTCCATAAAACGCTCGCCCTCGCTATTTCGCAGGATGCCCCCCTCCCCACGGGCCGCCTCGCTGATTAGAATGCCCAACTTGTAAATGCCCGTAGGATGGAACTGCACAAACTCCATGTCTTCCAGGGGCGCTCCGGCATGGTATGCCGTGGCCATGCCGTCGCCCGTGGAGGCCATGGCGTTGGATGTCGTCTTATAGATTTTTCCGGCACCGCCGGTTGCCAGCAGTACGGCCCTGCTCTGAATGACGTGGATAGTTCCGGTGGCGAGCTCGTAGAGGGTTACCCCGCAGCAACCATCGTCCTCGACGATGAGAGACAAGAGATGATATTCGTCAAAAAAGGCAATCCCGCGCTGGAGGCACTTTTCCCATAATGTATCCAGAATTACCCGGCCGGTGCGGTCGGCCGCAAAACAGGCCCGTTTTACCGCGGCTTCTCCAAAATTCCGCGTGTGACCGCCGAATGCCCGCTGGGCGATTTTGCCCTCTCCGGTGCGGTTGAAGGGCACTCCCATATGCTCCAGCTCGTACACAACTCTGGGGGCATCCTGTGCCATGATTTCAATCGCATCCTGATCCCCCAGATAGTCGCTTCCCTTGATGGTGTCGAAGGCGTGCCATTTCCAGTTATCCTCTTCCTCGTTTCCCAAAGCAGCCCCGATGCCGCCCTGGGCGGCCCCCGAGTGGGATCGAGTGGCAAATACCTTGCTGACCACCGCCACCCTGGTATCAACCCCCAGCTCAAGGGCGGCCCTCAATCCGGCAAGGCCGGAACCGATAATGACTACATCAAACTGGTGTTCCATGTTGGTCTCCCTGCAGCTGAATAAAATCGTACAACGATGTTATCAAACACGACCATGTCGCCATGATGCGAAAGGCTGAAATTCCTGCCCCGGCAGCCCTGTGGCGCGGGATTCCCATTTTGTCCCAGCGGGTGGCAGGCGATTGCGACATATTTGCCCCAGCCACACCATTGAAGCACCGCTCTTTCGCTGCGAATTACTTAACAAGTCGATACGGTCCCCGGCAAGGGATTTTGTGTTCTGGGGACACGTTGTTAGATGCGGGCGGCGTATGTTTCGTTGGAACAGGAGTGTCTGTGTGCGTTAGCTGAACAATTACGATCCGGGCGGATCAACCTTCCTGGTCCAGCACTCGGCGGACGACCGATGCCAGATCGAGGATGGTCAAGGGTTTCATGACGATTTCGCGGATGCCCATGTTCCCGGCATGTTCCTGGGTTTCCCGCTCACTGAAACCGGTTACCAGGATAATCGGAAGATCCGGACGGCTGCGAATGATCGTCTTTGCCAGGGCATCTCCGGTCATACCCGGCATGGTCAGATCGGTGATCACCATATCGAAGTTTTCGGGACGTGCCTCAAAGCGCTGCAAGGCGGCCTTCGGATCGGTTTCGCCGATGACGGTGTAGCCGAGACTTTCGAGCATCTGTTTGCCCAAATCTACCAGAACCTCTTCGTCATCGACAAAGAGTATCGATTCCTGCCCCTTCGGCATGTCCAGAACAGGTGCAGGACGCCTGTGAATCTCGTAGGCGACCCTCGGGAAGAACATCTCAAATGCGGATCCTCTACCGGGCGAGCTTGATGCCGTTATGGCACCGCCATGGCCTTTGACAATGCCGTGGACAACGGCCAGCCCCATGCCGGTACCCACCCCTTTTTCCTTTGTGGTGAAGTAGGGTTCGAAGACCTGTTTAAGCGTGCTGTCATCCATTCCGCTGCCGTTGTCGCTGATGCACAGTTTGACGTAGGGCCCGGGCCGCAGGTCTGCATTGGACTCGGCCAGCTCATCGGTCACTTCCACCGGTGCCACCGATATTCCCAAGAGGTCCCCGCTGTTTTGCATGGCGTGATGGGCGTTCGTGCAAACGTTCATGAGCACCTGATGAATCTGTGTCGGATCGGCCAGGATCGCCCCGGAACCGGGTTCGATATGTACCTGGATATCTATGGTGGAGGGGATGGACGCCCGCAGGAGTTTGAGGGCCTCTTGAACGATGTGCCCCAGCTGAACCGGCAGCCGTTCCTGCTGGCTGTGACGACTGAACGCCAGAATGTGGGTCACCAGTTCCTTGGCCCGTTTGCAGGCTTTCAGGACCTGTTCCAGGCTCTCCTTGATGCGGGCCGGATCCTCACGGGAATACATGGCAATGTCCGCATATCCGAGTATGGCGCTGAGAATGTTGTTGAAATCGTGGGCCACACCTGCCGACATTTGTCCCAGAGCGCGGAACTTTTCCGATTCGGAAAGCTCCCTTTCGATGCGTTTGTTTTCGATGAGCTGCTGCTTCAGCTTTCCGTGCACCCGTGCATTTTCGATAGCCAGGGCGGCCTCGGAGCCGAAGATGCTCAACAGAAGGGCATCCTTTTCGGTGAATTCGCTGCCATCGTTCTTGTTGACGACTTCGAGAACGCCAATCAGCCTGCGTCTGGCCTTCAGTGGCACGCACAGAAGGGATTGGGTTTCAAATCCCACGGCACTGTCCACCTCGCTATAGAACCGGGGGTCGTTTCTAACGTCATTGACAATGACCGGTTTTTGTTTCTGGGCCACCCAGCCGGCAATGCCTTTCCCTTTGGGAATGCGGATATCGCGCAGTGTCTGGGCCTTGGGACCGGTGGGAATGCTGAACACCAGTTCATCCGTCAGTTCGTCCACGAGCATGAGGGTGCTACCCACGGAGTTGGTCAAGCGGGTCACGTGATTCATGATGAGAACCAGCACTTCGGATAGATTCAGGGTGGAACCGATCAGATGACAGATTTCCATTACCGAACATAGCTTGTCACTGTCCAGATAATGGTATTCTTTGAGCGAGTCGATCTGTTGGGTCAGCGCCTCCTCGAGCTGATTCGGATTGATCAGATTCATCTCTTTCAGCAGCTGACCCAGCAAGGGGATACCGCCACCATCCTTCGCTCGCAGGGAGTCTGAAACAAAACTGACCACATGGTAACTACTAAACGGCACCGTTTCCCGGATAATCTTTTCCTGCATCTCCAGGGCTTCATCCAGCTGTTTTTCCGTGATGTGGCCCAAACCGATCAGAATTTCCCCAAGGGAATTTTTAAGCATCATGGCTTATTCTCCGTAATGGGGTGTGCAGATTCATCCTGTTACTAGAGCATATCTTGATCTTACACTCAAATGTTTTTGCTTCGGCACTGTTGATCGTTCCGCCCTGCCGAATATTTATAGTGATATCGAATTGATAGGAATTCCGAAGCGATCAGGATGGAACGACTGCCGGCAGCATTGGGGCCCTGTATGAAGTGGGACACAGTTTTAGGAGGAAGGTGAACAACACGAAAAGCAACATAAAACCATCGGTTTTTCTACATCGGCCGGCCTCTACGGAAATTTTCAACGGATTATTTATCGGCCGTAAACGCGGCAAAGGACTGGTGGTTGTAGGCATCTGTCTGGATATATTGCAGGACCGGGAGGAAACGGTCTTCAGGAATATACCCTGTCACTTGCCGGATGCGGTTGCCCTGGCGGTCTAGAAACCAGATGACCGGGATACCCCGCACGCCGTATTCTTTGACGATACCGGGGTCTTTATCGAAATCCACGAGAATGGGGATAAAGTTCTCTGCCAGGTAGGAACGGATCTCCGGCCGGACCAACACCTGGTCCAGTTTCCGGCAATAGGGTCACCAGTCCGCCCGGAAGTAAAGAAAAATCTTCTTATCCGATTCTGCAGCCTGCCGTAAGCCGGCATCGTAGGACTGCCAGCCGATTTTTGCTAAAGACGCGACGGATTCCTGGGATCCGCAGCCGGACAGCAACGGAAGGAGCAGAATCGCAACGGTGATTAATTTAAGGCTAAGGCTCATTTGTATTTTCCTATGGCATATTTGAAACCGATCTCAGGAAGGTAGCTTAGGATTCATGGCAAGGCGTGGGATAACGAAAAAGCGGAGCATACACGCTCGTATGTTCGCAGGGCTGTGGGGAAGGGGCCCTGCAGCCCTGCCAGGAGGTCCACAACACCGCCATGGGTTCTAAGATGCCTTGTTGTGATCGGTTTTATTCTTTTTGCGGCCACTCGACCTGATCCCGCTCATCAACGACATAGCAGAATCTTTTCCACTCAAATTCCCGCGAACTGATCGGACATCGGAGGGTTACGTTACGGTCCGTAACGCCAATGACCTCCCAATCTCCTCTACGGGGGCCGGTTACAATGTGAATTTTCTGCCCCGGTCGAAACGGGTAAGGGTCAAAGAACGTTACCGTATCTTGACTCACTTTACGCTCCTATGTTCACGGTTGTTTGAAATGGATACACGCTTTGGTGCAACAGCTTTAATTTACGCACATAATTTCACTTGTCCACCGCTTGGGACGATTGGCGGAACCGGACGGAGGTATGGTCGGACGGTTATCCTTTGTGAGACACCCAGATATAACGCCACACCGCCATCAGATGACCGATGCAATCCGAAAAGATCGCCCGGGTGATTTCAGGCAGCGCGGCGTCATTTCGTACTTTGGGATTGTCGATGGGGAAAAGGATCTGTCCTCTTTTTTTACTTTCGATGCAAACATCGATCATGAATTCCAGCAGCCCGCCCTTGGGGATGATCGGCACCTTGATATCTCCCTTTTTCTTGCAGTCGTCGAGACTGAAGGTAACGGCTTCGGAATAGGCTGTCTTCTCCAGTTTTTCATTTGTCCAGGTTCGCGGAATAATCTCTTCCTCGATGGCGACCGGCGTTACCGCCTTATCCCAGACCGTTTCCAGATCATTATGTGCCGAAGATTTCATATACGCACCGTCCGGCTTTTTCGTACCGCTGCGCCTGCTGGGTTGGCTGTCCCGTCTCGCCTTTGGCGGGTCATCCCGCAAATCGCAATGCATAGGGACATGGGCATCCACCAGGTAATGGCTGAGCAGAAGGTATTGATACATAATCTGCCGGATTTCGAACTGATCGTTGAAATCCCGGAGTTTTGACATGTTGATGATTTCCTGGGCGATATGATCGGCCCTGAAGGGAAGCCCCCCGGCGAACTTGTAAAATACGCCGCCGTCTCTTTCAAATGTCTGCTTATCGGTGAATTCATGTTCGCGGAACTCATCATCCGTAAACAGTTTGAAAATGTGGTAGGGGTCATTGTCTTTCAAGACATCGTCAGGGGCCCAGGTGGCCTCATACAGGAAATCCTTGTAGTATTGAAGGATGCGCTGCCGTTCCTTGGCTGCCTTCCGTTCCTTACTTTTATGTTTTCCCTTAAGGTAGGTTCCGTTTTTATGGACCGTGTTGTCCACGCTCTGCCGTGTGAGTTCAATTGCCTTAGCTGCCATGTAGATATGCGTATTGTGTTTCATGTTCCGGCTCCTCTGTTTTGGAATGAACGGAAACATGCGCCGTTTCCAGTCAGACATAGAACTGTCCGGTCGGTAAATCAAGCTGGGTCTTTCAAAACCGATTCAAAAGGCTCTTAGACCGGTCCATGCTCCGGTATTGGATGGCCTCGGAGATGTGCTCGGCGTGGATATCCTTGCTGTGGTCTAAATCGGCGATGGTTCTGGCGATTTTGAGAATCCGATTGTAGGCCCTGGCCGACAGCCCCAGTTTGTCCACCGCCGACTCCAAAAGACCGCACGAGACACCGTCGATCCGGCAGTGTCTCCGGACATGACGGCTGCCCATCTGTGCGTTGCAGTAGATATTGCTGTGACGGAATCGCCGGGACTGAATCTGCCTTGCAGCGCCGACCCGCCGTGCAATAACCTCGGAAGTTTCCGAGGCGATCCCACCCATGAGGTCCTTGTAGGGAACGGCCGGCACCTCCACGTGAATGTCGATCCGGTCCAGGAGGGGACCGGAGATCTTCGCCCGGTAGCGGCGGATTTGCTGGAGGGTGCACCGGCACTCGTGCTTGGCGTCGGTGAGGTAACCGCACGGACACGGATTCATGGCGGCGATCAGCATGAACCGGGACGGATAGGTGAGGGTAGTGGCCGCCCGGGCGATGGTCACTTTTTCATCCTCGAGGGGTTGCCGGAGGACCTCCAGAACGTGTTTTTTGTACTCGGCCAGTTCATCTAAAAACAGCACGCCATTGTGGGCCAAACTGACCTCACCGGGTCTGGGGATGTGACCGCCACCGATCAGGCCGGCATCGGATATCGTGTGATGGGGCGCGCGGAACGGCCGGTACGTGACCATGGCCTGGTGCTCATCCATCAGGCCCGCTACGCTGAAAATCTTCGTTGTTTCGATCGCCTCGGCAAACGTCAACGGCGGCAAAATCCCGGGGAGACGTCTGGCCAGCATGGTTTTTCCCGAACCCGGGGGGCCGATCAGGACGGCGTTGTGCCCTCCTGCAGCGGCGATCTCCAGGGCCCTCTTGACATGTTCCTGCCCGAGGACTTCCGAAAAATCCCCGTCGCCAACGGGCCGGTGTACCAACCTGGCGGCAAGGTCCGATTTCTCCGGCAAGATGGTCATCTCTCCCCGCAGAAAATCCACCACCCGGGGCAGGTCTTTTGCCGGATACACGGAAATCCCCCGGACAACAGCCGCTTCCTGTCTGTTCCCGTAGGGTACGATGATACCTCTATAGCTTGCCCCACGGGCGGCAAGGGCCATGGGCAGGGAGCCGTTCACCGGTTTGATACGTCCGTCGAGGGACAATTCCCCAAGGACGAGGAAACGGGACAGGGTCTGCTGAGAAACGACACCCGTGGCGGAAAGGATGCCCAATGCGATGGGCAGATCAAAACCGGTACCTTCCTTTTTGATATTTGCCGGGGCCAGGTTAACGGTGATCCGATCGTCGGGAAAGGTATATCCCGAGTTCTTGATTGCCGATTTTACCCGATCTTTGCTTTCCTTTACAGCCGCCTCCGGGAGGCCGACGGTGGCAAATGCGGGGAGGCCTGACATAATGTCTACTTCGACCTCAACCAGAAACGCATCGATGCCGAGAACGGCACTGCTGAAAGCTTTTGCAAGCATGGGGCCTATCTGTAATTCGATTATGGATTGTCGGTGCGGGGAGGGTCCGCGATCCGGCAGGGGAACGCCGCTTGGCCACCGACGGAAAGGGGACTCCATCGATCAAAACGGCCACGCCACGAATCTGCCTTAATGATCATATTGTTAGCAAATTCTGTTGGGAGGGACAATCTTTTATTTGCATTTCCGGAGCCGCTGTTGATAAAGACACACAGATCGACGTTCACCTGTGTCTTTTTCAACCACATAACCTGTTCCCGGCGCGGCATCCGTATCTCCCAACAAACTCATAACAATTCGTTAACATTAATAAAATTAATAAATTGACCGGCTGCACCCTTGCTGGAACGGACTTTGCAAAACCTTCGACCGTTTGATGACGGAGAAATTGATCCATAACCCGGACATGCCATGGTATAGGTGCCAAGTACCCAAAAGGATTTATTTTATATGACCAGCTATCAGCAGACCGTTGAAAAAACAGTACACTGCGAAGGTGTCGGGGTCCATTCCGGAAAGTCCGTGCACCTGACCATTAAACCGGCTTCGGTGAACCAGGGGATCCGATTTGTTCGAACCGACCTTCCGGACAGGCCCACGATTCGGGCTCATTTCAACAATGTGATCGACACCAGTCTGGCAACGGTCATCGGCGCCGAGGGGTTCATTGTCTCGACGATCGAGCATTTAATGGCCAGCTTTTCAGCCCTTTCCATCGACAACGCCATCGTTGAACTGGACCATTACGAAATGCCGATCATGGATGGCAGCGCGGGTCCGTTTGCCGAACTGATCACGTCTGCCGGGATCCGAAAACAGGTTGGTCCCCGATGCTTTTTCGTCATCAAGGAGCCCATTGAGCTTATGGAGAATGGAAAGTTTGTCGGCGCCTATCCCCTGCCGGCATTCAAAATTACGTGCTCCATTGAGTATGCTCACCCCTTGATACAGAATCAGACATACACCTACGAAGTATCCCGCGACACCTTTGAAGCAGACATCTCCAGGGCCAGAACCTTTGGATTCCTTGCTGAATATGAGCATTTGAAACGATACGGACTCGCCAGAGGGGGGTCCCTGGACAATGCGGTGGTTATCGGAGACGATCACATTCTCAATGAAGGGGGGCTCCGATATTCGGACGAGTTTGTTCGACACAAGATTCTGGACTGTATCGGGGACTTTTCCCTCATGGGAATGCCGATTATGGGACATCTGAAGGTCAGTAAATCGGGGCACGAATTCAACCACGCCTTCCTCAAGAAGTTTTTCAGCGAGAAATCTGCCTGGGAAACCTGCACGATGAACGGGGACACGCCCACTTAACCCACCCATTGCCGTCTGTTCATTTTTCAGGGACTATACCATAAATATGTTCCGATTGAAGGTAGGGTCAGGTTTCGGAACGGAATTCTGAAAATCGCTATAAATCCGGACCCCGGACCGACCCTCCTGAAATAGAACAGACGTTTGACAACCCCGCTATCCCCTGCCGGTCACGCAATGGCCGGAAAGGGGTGTCGATTCCGGTGTCCGTAAATTCCCTTGCCATTTCCCTCCTGCTCCGGTAAAAAGATAAACTTATGTTTTTTATAACTTTTACGGTATGATGGGCTGCAATACGCAAGGAGAGCGTACCCTGAAAATCGACGGAACCCCCCCCCTATTTTGATGACGCCGAACCTCAGACGCTATATTACCATCACATTGGTCTTTCTGATGTTTCTGCCCCCTCCGCTGTGGGCCAAGGAGGCCAGGCTGACCAACATTATCGTAACCAATACCCGCGATGATCTTTTGGTTTACCTGAATGTTGAAGGGGCATTCACAGAGCATATGAAGGAAGCGGTGCTTAGCGGCGTCCCGACAACCTTTTCGTTTTTTATCCGCCTGTATCAAGCGCGAAATCTGTGGCTGAACAAACGGATCGCCAACCTGGAAATCACCCACACCATCAAATACGACAATCTCAAAAGGGAGTTTGAGATTCAGAGATCCTGGGAAAGCGGGAAAACGCAAAAAACAAAATCTTTTGCAGAGGCCCGCAAATTGATGGCCGAGATTGATCGCCTGAAAATTGTCCCCCTGAATCAGCTTGACAAGGGCCGGCAGTACCAATTGCGGGCAAAGGCCCAGTTGGACAAATTGACCCTTCCCCTTTATCTTCATTACGTCCTGTTTTTCGTCTCTCTCTGGGACTTTGAAACCGATTGGTACACCATCGATTTTATTTTCTAACGGCTCGGATGCGGTCGGCATCCGTACCGGGATCGACCGGCGGTATTCCATACACAGGAGAAAGCACCGTTCGGCTGACAGCGAGCAACCATGAGTGGAGATTCTCCAAAATCCTATATTAGCGAGTCCGACCGGAAACGGCGTAAGCGGGAGAGGATTCTGATTGTTGTTATCCCTCTGGTGGTTGCGCTGTTGACCTATGCCGAGAACCGGGTGATCCATTTCGGCGCTGATTTTCCGGTGTCCAACACCATTTTGATGTTCATCTTGATCAACATCAATCTGTTGTTGTTGATCTTGCTGCTGTTTTTGGTGCTTCGCAATCTGGTCAAACTGCTGTATGATCGCCGGCGAAAGGTCATGGGCGCCCGTCTGCGAACGCGCCTGGTAGTGGCTTTTGTGGCCCTTACGCTGCTTCCCACCACCGTCCTGTTTTTCTTCTCTCTCAGTTTCATAACGACCAGTATCGAATTCTGGTTTAACGTACCGGTAGAGAGGGCCCTTGAGAATTCTTTGGGTGTTGGTCGACGACTTTACGGCTACGTGGAAGAAAACAATCGCTTCTACCTGGAGCGCATCGCCTATCAGATTAAAACAAAAAAACTGTTCGAACCCCAAAAGAAAAAAGCACTTTCCCGATATATTCAGGTGGTCCAGCGGGCATTTAACCTGGACGCGGTAGAAGTCTACGGCACCGAGCTGAACCGCCTCGCTTATGCGATGGCGCAGGATTTTGAAGACAACCCCTTTCCGGCGGTTGCTTCCGATAGCCTGCAGAGGGACTTTTCCGAGATTAAATCTCATACCCTTTCCGAGCAAATCGACGACGGGGAGTTGATTCGCACCATGGGCACCGTTCCGTTTGGTGTCCCGTGGCCGGAAGCAAAAGCGTTTGTCCTGGTCAATGAACTGGTGTCCGGGGAACTGTCCCAGGATCTTAATTCGATTTCCACGGGATTTGAGGAGTATCAGCAGATCAAGCTTCTCCGAGACCCGATCCAAGCCACCTATTATATTACGCTTTCCATTGTCGGCCTGCTGGTGGTCTTCTGTGCGATCTGGTTTGGCTTCTACCTGGCAAAATCGATCAGCGTACCGATCATGGAGTTGGCCGAGGGTACGAGACGGGTTGCCGAGGGTGATTTAAAAGTGTCCATCGAATCGGTCGCCGACGACGAAATTGGAACCCTCGTCGATTCATTCAACAAGATGACGCGGGATTTGCGGACCAGCCGGGAGCAGCTGGAACTATCTGCGCGAAAACTGCGAGAGCAGAATATCGAAATTGAAGAACGGCGAAGGTATATGGAAACCGTTCTCAAGAACGTCTCCACGGGAGTCATTACCGTGGATGCCTCCGGTGAGGTGTCCACCGTCAATACGGCGGCGGAAAACATGCTGGATGTCCGAGCAGAAGATATCCTCAACGACAACTACCTTCAGTTGCTCCGTGGTGACCACCTGAAACTGGCAGAAGAGATCAAGGAAAAGCTCGACAACGCCCCGAGCAACGCTATCGAGGTTCCGCTGCGATTGACTATCGGTGGAAGATCGAAAAGCTTCCTGGTCTATCTTAACGTACTCAAAGATGAGTCCGGCGGACACATGGGCATCGTCATGGTTTTCGACGATCTCACAGAGATGGAAAAAGCGCAGCGCATGGCCGCTTGGAGAGAAGTCGCACGGCGAATCGCCCATGAAGTAAAGAACCCGTTGACGCCGATCAGCCTGTCTGCTCAACGGCTGCGGCGCAAATACAGCGATCAGCTGGTGGAGCCGGTGTTTGATGAGTGTACCCAGACCATCATCGACCACGTGGACCTGATTCGAAATCTGGTCAATGAATTTTCGTCTTTTGCACGTTTTCCGAGCGCCAATCCGAAACCTTGCCGTCTGCGCCCGATCATCGAAGAGACACTGGCTTTATACCGGGAAAGTCACCCGGCGATAGAATTCGGTTTTCAGACCGCCGACGGTTTGCCGGCGCTGAATCTGGACCGACAACAGATTAAACAGGCGCTGATCAATCTGGTGGACAACGCCATTGCCGCCATTCGAAACAACGGGAGTATTACCATATCCGCCACCCACGATCCCCTGGTCAAACGGGTACGCTTGGAAGTTGCAGATACCGGGACCGGGGTTCCCGACGACGATAAACGTCGATTGTTCGAGCCGAATTTTTCGACCAAAAAGGCCGGTATGGGGCTTGGGTTAACGATCGTCAATACGATCGTTCAGGATCACCACGGTCTGATTCGGATGGAAGACAACCACCCCCACGGGGCCAAATTTATTATTGAGCTGCCATTTTAATCCGGATTTTTCGTGAAATCGTTCCAGTAACGTCTTCGGATTGTTCCGAACACATTCGAAAAGAGGATATCCCATGTTTCCGAGCGTGTTGATTGTGGATGATGAACCTTCCATACTCAAGTCCCTTCGGGGACTGCTTTCCGACGAAGAGTTTGAAGTCGTCACCGCCGATAATGGCTACGAGGCCCTGAAACTCATCGATCTGGAGTCTCCGGACCTGGTGCTTCTTGATATTTGGATGCCGGGGATTGACGGCATTGAGACCCTCACAGAAATTAAAAAGGAGAATCCCCACATCCAGGTGATCATGATCACCGGACACGGGACCATTGAAACCGCTGTGAGAGCCACCAAGCTCGGTGCCTACGATTTTATCGAGAAGCCGCTCTCTATCGACAAGGTGATTGTGGCCATAAACAATGCACTGAATTTCCGTCGACTTGAGGAAGAGAATCGATTTCTCCGGAAGAAAACAATTGAAAAACATTCCATCGACGGCAAGAGTGCTCCTGTGGTGGCCCTCAAGCGTGAAATAGCCATGGCGGCGCCAACGGATTCCTCTATCCTGATCACCGGGGAGAACGGTACCGGAAAAGAACTGGTGGCCCGAACGATCCACCAGTTCAGTACCAGATCGGAACAACCGATCATCGACGTGAACTGCGCCGCCATTCCCGAGGAACTCATCGAAAGTGAACTCTTCGGACATGAAAAAGGCTCGTTTACCGGGGCGGCAGCCAAGAAGCGCGGCAAGTTTGAACTGGCTGACAAAGGAACTATTTTCCTCGATGAAATAGGGGATATGAGCCTGAAGACACAGGCCAAAATTCTCAGGGCGCTCCAGGAGCAAAAATTCCAGCGGGTCGGTGGCAGTCGTACCCTGAGCGTGGACGTACGGGTGATCGCCGCCAGCAACAAAGACCTCAAAGACGAAATCGAAAAGAATACGTTCAGAGCGGATCTTTACTACCGTCTCAATGTGATTCCAATACGAGTTCCGCCGCTCGGAGATCGCAGGGACGATATCCCGATTCTGGTCGACAGGTTTTTTAGCGAATCCGCCAAAATGAACCGGATACGGAAAAAGACGATGTCCCCTGAAGGTCTCGACCTTTTGGCAAAGTACCCTTGGCCCGGAAACGTTCGGGAACTGAAGAACCTGATCGAGAGATTGGTGATTATGGTGGTAGCGGATACCATCGGGGCCGGCGATATTCCCGCGCCCTATAATCCCGACGCCGGTTTTGCCACGGTCGAGCTGGATGACAAGTGGTTCCATGCCGAGGACCTCCGGGAAGCGAGGAAACATTTCGAGAAAGCATTTATCCAGCGCAAGCTTGCCGAAAACGACAATAATGTAGCCAAAACCGCGGAGGCCATCGGGGTGGAGCGCAGCTATCTCTATAAAAAGCTGAAGACGCTCGGTTGATTTCACAATCGGGAATGCGCCCCGGTGTCCCGACCCGCCCGGGTCATTTCTGATTTTTCAAGCAATCGGGTTCGGAGCCACGTTGCGAGTTATTGCAGGAAGCCTGAAAGGCCGAAAACTTGCCCCGGTTAAAGGGATGGGGATCCGACCCACCTCGGACCGTCTGAGGGAATCTATTTTTTCTATCCTCTCCCACTGTGTCCAGGGGGCGGTGGTCCTCGATCTGTTTGCCGGAACCGGTGCTCTGGGAATTGAATCCCTGAGTCGTGGTGCCAAAACCGCATGTTTCATCGATCATGACCCCCGCGCCGTGGCGATGGTTCGGCAGAACGTCGACATCTGTCGCATCATGGATCGGGTGTCGATTATCCAGTGGAATGTCGTTAGAAATTTAAACTGCCTCCACTCTTTTCCATCGCGCTTTGACCTGGTGTTCATAGACCCGCCGTATCGACAAAACGCGATTTTACCGACACTATCCAACCTGTGCCGCAGCGGGCGACTGGAACACGATGCCTGCCTGGTTCTCGAACACAGCATGGCCGAATCACTTCCCCCCATTGATCCGCCGCTGGTTATTCGGGATCAACGCAAGTACGGGAAGACACTTGTATCTTTTCTCGCCTATATGGTACAGAAATAGCCCCTATGCCGAACACTGAGTGAAGCCGTCCATGGCGCGACGCTTCAGAAAACGCCCAAACCTGGTGAAATTTCACTGCTCTCGCTATGTCATGAAGAGAACTCGCCGGTGACGGCGGACACCCCATTACCTTAGGAGAGAATGAGACGATATGGCACGGACGGCAATTTACCCCGGATCCTTCGACCCGGTGACCAATGGACATCTGGACATTATCGAACGCGGTCTTAAATTGTTTGATCGGATCGTCGTCGTCATACTGGAAAACCCCGAAAAGGAATTCTTGTTCACCATACAAGAGCGCACCGAGATGCTGGATGAAAGCCTCAAGGGTTTCACCAACGTTGAGGTCGATACCTTCGGGGGGCTCACGGTTGACTGCGGGGTTCGGCACAACGCCGAGGCGATCCTGAGGGGCATGCGGGCCGTGTCCGATTTCGAGTATGAATTCCAACTGGCGCTGATGAATCGACGGCTGAATCGAGAAATACAAACCGTCTTCTTAATGACCAGCCTAAGGTGGCTGTACATCAGCAGTTCGATTATCAAGGAAGCGGCCCATTTCGGTGCCAACGTCAACGGGATGGTTCCCCCTGTCGTTCAGAAAAGACTAAAAGAGAAACTCGGCAATATGTAGCCAGCGTTGCGGCATGAATCTGTGGCAGCTTAATATCTTCTGCAAGGTGGTTGAAGAGAAGAGCTTTTCAAAAGCCGGGGCTGTTGTATATCTATCCCAACCGACGGTCAGCAGTCACATCAAAGATCTCGAGGAGCACTTCGGATGCCGTCTGATCGATCGCCTGGCCAAAGAGGCGGTCCCCACCCAGGCCGGGAAGCTGCTGTATCAATATGCGCGCAGACTCACCTCCCTAAAAGAAGAGACCGAAATCGCCATGGCCGAATTTCAGGGCAAGGTCCGCGGCCGGCTGGTGATCGGTGGCAGCACGATTCCTGGGGGATATATCTTACCGCGGATTATCGGGGCATTCACCCGGGCATATCCCGAGGTGAAGGTGGCACTCATCAACGGGGATACGCGAAAGATCATAGAAGAAGTAATCTCGGGATCGTTGGAACTCGGTGTTGTCGGCGCCAAATCTACCGATAAGAAAATTATCCAGGAAGAACTGATAGAAGATGAAATGCGGCTGATTGTCCCTGCCGATCACGCCTGGGCCGGAAAGAAACGGATCGGCCTCAAACGTCTTCTCGGCGAACCGTTCGTCATCCGGGAAAGCGGCTCTGGAACGCTGACGTCGATCCAACAAAGTTTGGCTCGAAAGGGATTTAGCATTGACCAGTTCAATGTGGTCGCTGAAATGGGCAGTACCCAGTCGGTCATTCAGGCGGTGAAAAGCAACGTAGGGGTGTCGATTTTGTCCACCATCGCCGTATCCGAAGCCCTTGAAACCGGTCAGCTCAAGGCTCTGCGCGTCGAAGGCGTTGACTTGAAGCGATATTTTTACCTTACCCGCAACCGTAACCGCTCCATATCCCCGCTGTGCAGGGCCTTTTCCGAATTTTTGTATGCGCATTGTATTGCATGAATGTTTTTCAGAACTGATGAGAGATCTTCAATGACCATAAAGTTAACTGAGAATGCCCGCGTTGTACTCGAAAAGCGCTATTTGAAAAAGGATCAACACGGACAGACGATTGAAACGCCAGAGGAGCTTTTCCAGCGCGTGGCCAGAGCGATTGCAGCCGCGGATGCGCTTTTCGACCCGAATGCGGATGTTGAAAAGGTAGAAAAATCCTTCCTTCGGTCGCTGAAGAACCTATGGTTTCTGCCCAATTCACCGACACTGATGAATGCCGGACGCAAGCTCGGGCAACTGGCAGCCTGCTTTGTGCTGCCGGTGGACGATTCCATGGACAGTATCTTCGAGACACTCAAGCACACGGCTCAGATTCACAAAAGCGGGGGCGGCACGGGATTTTCCTTTTCCAGAATCCGGCCGGAGAATGACATGGTCTTGTCCACGGCCGGGGTTTCCAGCGGGCCGATTTCATTCATGACCGTCTTTGATGTGGCCACCGAAACCGTAAAACAGGGCGGCACGCGCCGAGGCGCCAACATGGGGGTGCTGCGCGTAGATCACCCGGATATCGCTAAATTTATCGATGCTAAAAATGATACCGGTCGGTTGAACAATTTCAATATCTCGGTGGCCTTGACCGGTGCGTTCATGGACGCCCTTGCCAGTGGCGACACTTACGACCTGATTAATCCCCGCACCGGCCAGACCTCCCAACGCGTGGCCGCAACGGAGATGTTTGACCGTATCGTTCGCTCAGCCTGGCGCAGCGGAGAACCGGGCATCATCTTCGTGGATCGCATCAACGAGGACAATCGGACACCCCATTTGGGAGATATCGAAGCGACCAATCCCTGCGGCGAGCAGCCCCTGCTTCCCTACGAATCTTGTACCCTGGGTTCCATCAACCTGGCACGCATGGTGTGGAAAGGGACCGTAGCCTGGAACCGGCTCAGGCAAACCGTCCGGGAGGCGGTCCATTTTCTTGACAATGTCATTGAGGTGAACAAATATCCGCTGGCCGAAATCGAAGAGATGAGCAAAGGCAACCGGAAGATCGGACTCGGTGTCATGGGTTTAGCGGACATGTTGATTCAGCTCGGTATCCCTTATGATTCAGAAGAGGCCGTCGAAGCGGCAGAGGGTGTCATGTCCGTGATTTTACAGGAGTCGCGCAAAGCATCGGCATCCCTGGCACGCCGCCGTGGCAACTTTCCCGCCTACCGGGGCAGTGAGTTCGATGACCCAGCCACCCCGTTCATGCGAAACGCCACAACCACAACGATTGCGCCCACCGGGACCATCAGCATCATCGCCGGTGCATCCAGCGGCATCGAGCCGCTGTTTGCCGTGGCCCACGTGCGCCGAGTGCTCGATGGCCAGGAATTGCCGGAAATCCATCCACTGTTTCTGAAAATCGCCAAGAGGGAAAAATTTTACAGCGAGGAACTTGTCGAGGCGGTCGTTTCCACCGGAACTGTGCAGGACATCCCTACCGTACCGGAAACATACCGGCGGTTGTTCCGGACCTCCCATGATATATCCCCGGACTGGCATGTACGGATCCAGGCGGCCTTCCAGAAATATACCGATAATGCGGTGTCCAAGACCGTCAATATCCCGGCCGACGCCTCACAAGAGGACGTCGCAAAGGTCCACCGATCGGCCTATGAGCACGGATGCAAAGGGGTCACGATTTATCGCTACGGAAGTCGGGACCAGCAAGTTCTGAACCTCGGTACCCGAAAAGAGGACTCGTCGCAGATCGCACCGCGCCCCAGGCCCATGCGGACCCACGGCGTGACCGAGCGGATCAGTACCGGTTGCGGCAGGCTGTATGTCACGGTGAACACCGACGAGTCGGGCATGTGCGAATTGTTCGCCCAGATGGGAAAAACAGGAGGGTGTGCGTCTTCGCAAACCGAGGCGGCCGGCCGGCTTATTTCCCTGGCCTTGCGATCCGGGGTCAAACCCGATGCCATCATCAAGCAGCTCATCGGTATCCGATGCCCGTCCCCCTGCTGGCAAAACGGCTCCATAGTTCTGTCGTGTCCGGATGCCATTGCCCAGGTATTAAAACATATCACTCACTCGGCGCTTACCGACAGCAACCTTCAGATGGGATCCTGTCCGGAATGCGGTGGCGTTCTGGCACACGAGGAGGGGTGTTTGGTGTGTCATTCATGTGGGTTTTCCAAATGCTCCAAGAGGCCCTGCTATCGGGCTGAACTATAGCGATTGTCAGAATTCCGTTCCGACACTTGACTCAAGGTCCACGCCCTGGACCCCTACCTTCAATCAGAATATATTTATGGCAACTGCTATAATGCTCCATAACCGCATCGAAGCCCTGGCGATCCAAAGTGTTACTGCAAGACCCGTTTTTTAAACAGGGGCATGGGATTGATGAGATGCTTTTTAAACCAGGCGGGCCAATCTTCGGATCCCAATCCGTATGCCAGCAGTTCCACAATGGAAAAGACCGGCAGGCGCCTGTTAGACGAGGACCGCAGCTCAAGATTAAGTTGACACATGGCGCAGGCCGTCACAATACATTCCGCTCCAGTCAAAATTGCGGTTTCCATAATGTCGGCCACCATCGGCTGGACGATGTCCGGCCGTGCCACAGAAAGAAATGCACCGCAGCATCTTGCATGATATCCCCAGCTGAGTTCCTCTGCCCCAAGCCAGGTCATTGCCGATTCCATAGTGCCGTTTAACGGAGGATAGTTTCGGAGTTCGGGGGGCGACGCCAAGAGACAGCCATAATAGGGAACATACTTCAGCCCGTTCAGCCCGTTTTGCAGGGCGCCTGCCCATGGCTTGCGTCTCAATCGATCCGGAATCAGATCCAGAAGATGGTGGACCCGCAGTTCCCCCTCCAGCCGATTGTTGAGAAGCTCCTCGTTCACCCGGCGTGTCGTTGGGTCCATGCGGAGTTGGTTTGAAGCCACACGAAGACGGTTCGAACATCCGGCGCACATCACCAGAAGATCCATTCCCAGGCTCTGGGCCTGAAAAAGATTTCGGGCGGCCAGGGATACCGCCAATTGTGGTCGGACCGCATGAACTGACGAGGATCCACAGCAATTCCAGTCCGGCAAAGATTCCAGGTGGATGTCCAGCCTCTCGCAGATCTGATGCAGCCCCGCATCGATTTCTCTGGCGGTGGAATTCAACGTGCAGCCCGGATAATAAGCCAGCTTCATATCATCCATGGGTGTCAAAGCTCCTGCGACGCTCGTCGTAATACGCGAAAATATGATCTAGTTCGTCGCGTCCCGTTATCCTCTGCGGAACCAGTTCCAGCTTTCCTCGGGTCAGCATTTTTACGCCGGACTCCAAGTCGGAAAATAAATGGCCGGTACCCAATTTGAATTGAACCATCGCTTCCAGTTTGTTCAGTCGTCCGTGCCGCTGAATCGATCCGTAGATGTATTTATGAAACCGGAGGATGTCTTGTTCGGGAGCGGTGATGCCGTCATGAATGGCAAGTTGACGAAGAGCGTCCATTGCAGAAGCGACATCGATACTGTTTGGACATTGGGTGGAACAGGTATGGCAGCCGACGCAAATCCAGATGGTTTTGCATCGCAGCGCCTCGTCCCGTCGTCCCAGTTGAACCATACGGATCACCTGATTGGGCAACAAATCCATGTGGTCGGAGAACGGGCAGCCGCTGCCGCAGGACCAGCAATGCCAGCACAGATTGATGTTTTGACGGGAAACATGATTCACGATTTTTAGAAACTTCCCGTATTCCGGATCGGAGGCAATTCTCATCGGATCCCTGGTGGAAATTGAATGGGATCGGTTCGTTGATGGCTCGGTCATAAATCTATGTTCCTTTTCCAAGATGGAGGCTTTCAATACGATAGTGTTCATCCGGTTTCCTTGACTTAGCTCAATTCCACGATAAAAGATAGATGCTTGTTACTGGATGCTGGATACTGGATGCTTGTTACTGGATACTGGATGCTGGATGCTTGTTACTGGATACTGGATGCTGGATGCTTGTTACTGGATACTGGATGCTGGATGCTGTTTGCAACCGAGCCCATAGGTAACAAACTATCCGGGACCATAAGTAACAGTTTTAAGTTTCAACAACAGAGTTTTATCCTTTTGTCTGACCGTCGGTTGTAATGGCCTTGTCCCATCAACCGGCAAACCGGCTAAATCGGCAAACTGGCCAAACCGGTCCACGGGCCAACGGGCCCACGGGCCAGCGGGTCCACCATTTTAGGCATTTTACATTTCAGGCATTTATCGTGGGCAGACTTACAGGAGGTATTTAATCAGGATGAATCCCCCGACAAGAAGGACCGTAAACGATACGGCGAGGATATTGAAATAGCGGTCGATGAAGGTCTGAATGGCCGGGCCGAAAACGTAGATCAGCCCGCCGACGATGAAAAAGCGTGCCGATCGGGACACGATCGACGCTACCAGAAAAACGATGAAATTGATGTTGAAGGCACCGGCGGAAATCGTAAACACTTTGTATGGGATCGGTGTAAATCCGGCGATGGCGATGGCCCACGCATCGTATCGTTGAAACATATCCGCGATAATATCAACCTTCGCGGTCAAATCATAGAATTCGATAATCCGATTTCCAATCGCCTCCATGAACTGCCAGCCGATTAGATAGCCCAAACATCCGCCCAGTACGGAGCCTGCCGAGCAGATCAGTGCATAACGCAGCGATTTTTTGGGTACCCCGACCGCCAGGGCGATCAGCAGGATATCCGGTGGCACCGGAAAGAAGGAAGACTCGGCAAATGCGAGTATAAACAATGCCCACCCACCATACGGCGTCTCCGCCCAGTGCAGCACCCAGTCATACAGACGTCGAAGCATTCAGCACTCTTTCCAACCGAACTCGCCAACCAGCTTCACAAAGCGGCACCCGCCCAGGTGTGTGGCATGGATCCCGTTGTCGCCCCGATAGACCCGAACAAGCTCCTGGGAGAACTCATCGCCCACCGGCAAGACCATGCGTCCCCCCATCGCCAGTTGGCTGATGAGGGTTTTGGGTATTTCCGGGGCGCCGGCGGTGACGATGATCGCGTCGAACGGGCTCTCTTCCTCCCATCCACAGGTACCGTCGGAATACCGGGTAACAATATTGTGGTAATGGAGTCGATCAAATAATTTTCGGGTTTTGATATACAAAGAGTGGATCCGTTCGATGGTATATACTTTGTAGGCAATCTCTGCCACGATCGCGGACTGATATCCGGAACCGGTACCGATTTCCAGGATCCGGTCGTCTTTTCCCAGCTGAAGGGACTGTGTCATTTCCGCCACGATGTATGGCTGGGATATGGTCTGCTGCTCGCCGATGGGCAGCGGGAAATCTCCATAGGCCTGATCCCTCAGCGCTTCGCTGACAAAAAGGTGGCGGGGTACGGTGCGCATTGCCTTCAGCACTTCCGGATCACTGATGCCGCGGGCCTCTAGCTGCTTTTGAACCATGTCTTCGCGTTGGCGGCGAAATTTCAACTCCTCTTGTGCCATGGTATTGATTTCTATCAATTTCACTACCCCCGGTCAAGAAATTGGGGCGTTCTCTGTTGTTTTCCAGTTCGAGGAAGATCGCTCTGGGCGAGACATGCTCCACGCCGGTGATCGTAAGCCCGCTGTGTCTTGTTCCGGCGCCTCTTCACGCCAATGCGAAATTCCATGGGGATTGCCACACCTGTGTTCCGCAAAAAATGGTAGGTCCGGGGGCCGCCGTTCCCCTTGTATTTTCATAAATTGCGGGCTAAATTCAAGCCCATCCATTGAAGGGGATCGTCCATGTCGCTGCTCTTTGTCGTGGATGGCCCGCATTAAACCGGAAGGGAGTACGCCTGAGATTTGCCGAGCAGCCGCCACCTCATCATATCGATTCTATTGATGGTTCTCATCCTGGTGTTTGGTACCGTCGGATACATGATGCTCGAGGGTTGGCGCATGATCGATTCCCTGTACATGACCATCATTACCCTCACCACCGTGGGGTATACGGAGATCAATCCTCTGAGTGAAGCGGGCCGGGTATTTACCATTCTGCTCATCATGCTTGGGGTGGGATTATTTTTGTATGTGGCCGGCGCCGTCGTACAGTTTATGGTGGAAGGTCAGATTCGTATCCTATTCGGGAGGAGACGATTGGACAGACAAATCGGGCAACTAAAAGATCATTATATCGTCTGTGGCTATGGTCGGATCGGGCGCGTGCTTGCCCGCAAGCTTGTTCAAAAACCGATGGATCTGGTGATCATCGAAAAAAACCGGGATTTGATTCCGGTAATGGAAGCCGACCGGGTGCTGTTTATTTCCGGCAGCGCCACTGAGGAAGCCAACCTGATCAAAGCGGGTATCCACAACGCCAAAGGCCTTGTCGCGGTGCTGGCTACCGACACAGACAACGTCTTTCTCGTTCTGACGGCGCGCCAATTGAATCCGGAGTTATTTATCATGGCCCGTGCTACTGAGGAGGAGTCCAGAATCACGTTGCAGGCTGCCGGAGCCAGCAAGGTGGAATCCCCTTATGATATCGGTGCAGCCAGCATGGCGCAGCGGATTATTCGACCGACGGTCACCAGTTTTCTGGATCTGGCATTTGCATATCGCAGACCAGACATTCAAATGGAGGAAATTCCGATAGGACCGGCCTCCGAACTGGTGGACGTGATGCTGAAAGACTCCGGTATTCGCCAGAAATACAAACTGATTCTCATTGCAATCAAGAAATCCGATGGGGAGATGATCTTTAACCCCTCCTTTAAGACGATTCTTCGCGCCGGGGACACGGTCGTCGCCGTCGGCAAACGGGATAACCTGGCTGAGTTGGAAGCGTGCCTCAATCCGAATCTGTAGTGAACTTCCGGATGAACCGCATATCGTCGTGCAGTGATATTATGAAATGCGCCGGTGACGCTCAACGGCCAAAAGGTTTACCCCCGGCGGCGCCATAGGCGGCGAGGGCTTATCCACCGTTGGTCTGATGGGAAAACATTTCTATCCAAGCAGAATCCTGGGGAAACTAAATCTTGTAAATGATGCGTCTGTCGCTGATGATGATATCCACAAATTTGTCATTGGGCTCCATCGGAACCTGGGGAACAATTTGCTCTTCGTAGGCGAGAGCCACTTTGCGGGTGGTTATCGGCAGCTTCGGTATGAGGCGGTTGTAATACCCACCGTTTGATCCGATTCTTCCGCCTTTCTCATCGAACACCAACCCGGGAATGATGGCAATATCGATACAATCGATGGGCACCCCCTGGCATCGGGCAGCATCCGGCGTCAAGACACCGTCCGCATCGCGCACCAGATCGGATTTCAAATTCTTGATTTTGACCAGGCGCATCCCCGACACGTCTCTGACGACCGGCAGGATCACCAGTTTGTTGAAATCGAAACACCGTTTCAGAATTCTGTCGGTTTGGACTTCCAGGGGCCGGCTGATGTAGAGCAATGCGATCCGGGATTCCAGAAAGTTGGCAAATTCAAACAGACGATCTTCAATCCTCCTGGATCGCTTCTTTTTTTCTTTTTCCGATAAGGATGTGAGGTTTTTTTCGATTTCCGCCTTCAGGTCCTGTCGCTTTTCCTTTAGATCCTCCATCATTGTCTCCGCTGTCGGTGAACACTCGGTCTCAGATGGCTGACTTACGTCAACCTGTAACAATCATTGACAAAATAGGCCTTTCGTGGTAGATCCCAACTGCCTTTTTGTCGCGTTCTGCAGGTCCTGCTGCACGATGCGAATCCCGGAGGGAGTGCCGAATCCGAACCTTGTTGAATGGTGGGGAGACGACCCGCCGGCTTGTCGAACCCAACAGGATCATTGGATATATAGGATTTATTATGCTGGAAATCAAGTTTGTTAGGCAAAATTTGGATGCGGTACGGACTGCACTCGAACACCGGGGCGAATCGTTTGACTGGGAGACGCTGATCGCCTGCGATGATCGACGCCGCGAAGCTCTGGGAGAGATCGAGGAGCTTCGCCACCGGCGCAACGTGGTCTCGGACAAAATCGCAGGGCTCAAGAAGGAAGGCCGGAAAGCGGAAGATATGGTCCTGGAAATGCGAGCGGTCGGGGGGCGGATCAAAGAACTTGAAAGGGCCCTTTCCGCCGACAAACAGCAGATCCAAGACTTGCTGATGGGAATTCCGAATGTTCCCCATGGGTCCGTGCCGGTCGGAGTGGACAGTGATGGCAACCCGGTGGTCAAAACCGTGGGGACACCGCCGGAATTTGCGTTCAACCCGAAACCCCACTGGACTATCGGTGAAAGGTTGGGGATTCTTGATTTTGAGCGTGCTGCCAAAATTACCGGTGCCCGCTTTCCACTTTACTTTGGCGTGGGGGCCCTCCTGGAACGGGCCCTGATCAATTTCATGCTCAATACACACACGCGTGAACATGGCTACCTGGAGGTGCTCCCTCCGTTCATTGTGAACCGGGCCAGTACCACCCATACCGGACAATTGCCGAAATTCGCTGAGGATCTCTTTAAACTGGAGGACCGGGACTATTATCTGGTTCCCACTGCCGAAGTGCCGGTAACCAATATCCATTCCAACGAAATTCTTTCCGACGACAAATTGCCGATATGTTATACGGCGTATACGCCATGTTTCAGATCCGAAGCCGGCTCTCACGGCAAGGACACCCGGGGACTGATCCGACAGCATCAGTTCAACAAAGTTGAACTGGTGAAGTTTACGACCCCGGAATCCTCCTACGCCGAGCTTGAGAACCTGCTGAAGGATGCCGAAACCATTCTCCAGCGTTTGGGGCTTCCGTACCGGGTGGTGACCCTGTGTACCGGAGATCTCGGATTTTCATCCGCCAAAACCTACGATATCGAGGTATGGATGCCGGCCCAGGAAGTGTATCGGGAAATATCATCGTGCAGTAATTTCGAGAATTTTCAGTCCCGGCGGGGAAATATCCGTTTTCGCCGGAAAGGCAAAAAAGGCACCGAACTGGTGCATACGTTAAACGGTTCCGGTCTTGCCGTGGGCAGAACGGTAGCCGCCATACTTGAGAATTTCCAGACTCCGGAAGGGACCGTCCGAATTCCCGAAGCCTTGAGGTCCTACATGGGCGATCTGGAAATGATAGTGCCGTGAGAATCGAAACGTTCCCACAAGAGATACAACCGTATCTTGTCCCCCGGCCGGGCGGCCGCCTGATTTACCGATGCCTGGATTGCGGCTCGGAATTCGGAATCCAAACAATGCTCTATACCTGCCCCCGGTGCGGGCAGGTGCTGCTTCTTCACGACACGGATGTTCAGCGTTTCGGCAGTATCTCCGGATCTCTGTGGCGCAATATTTTTGATTACCGGAGCATGCTCAAGATACCGGCCCTGAAAGGTATCTACCGCTACCATGAGTTTCTCGGCCCCGTCATTCCCCTTGACGATATTGTGTATCTCGGAGAAGGGCACACCCCCGTTATAGAGGCCAATCCAGCCCTTCAGCAACAGGTTGGGCTGCGGTTCTATTTTAAAAACGATGGGCAAAACCCGAGCGCCTCTTTCAAAGACCGGGGTATGGCCAGTGCCCTGAGCTACATCAATTATCTGCTCCGGGCGGGCCTGGCCACCGACATCCTCGCCATCTGTGCCTCTACCGGCGACACATCGGCGGCGGCGGCCATTTATGCGGCCTACTTAAGACCCCGGGTGAAGTCGGCTGTGTTGTTGCCTCACAGGAAGGTTACACCGCAACAATTGTCTCAACCCCTGGGCAGCGGGTCTGCCGTGTTTGAAATTCCCGGTGTGTTTGACGACTGCATGAAGGTGGTCGAAGCGCTGTCGGAAACCTGCAATGTGGCCTTGCTCAACTCGAAAAATGCCTGGCGGATTCTCGGCCAGGAATCTTATTCATATGAAATCGCTCAGGATTTTGAATATGCGATGGGGGACAAGGTGGTTGTTGTGCCGGTGGGAAATGCCGGAAACATTACCGCAGTGATGAACGGCTTTCTGAAATTTTACCATGCCGGCATCATTAACCGGCTGCCGAAAATCCTGGGCGTGCAGTCAAACCATGCGGATCCGGTATTCCGGTATTACCGGGAACCGCTTGCGGAGCGTCGAAAGTTTGTACCGGTCGCGGTTCAACCCAGCGTGGCCCAGGCGGCCATGATCGGCAATCCGGTCTCGATGCCGCGGGTCATTCATCTGGTCGAGCAGTTCAACGAGTTGGCCGGGGCGGAGCATGTATTTTTCGTTCAGGTTACCGAACAAAGCATCATGGATTGGGAACTTATTGCCAATCGAAACGGCCATATCGCGTGCACCCAGGGCGGGGAATCCCTGGCAGGACTGGTGGCGGCAATTGAGGCCGGTATTGTCACCGACACGGATATCGCCATCGTGGATTCGACGGCCCATGCGCTTAAATTTTCCGGGTTCCAGGACCTGTATTTTTCCGGAGAATTTCCCAGTGAATTTGGCATTGTTCCGAAGCCGGATCTGATCAACACTCCCCAATTGATTCGGCCGGCCGACCTCAATTCGATTCCGGAACCGGGGAATCCGCTGAGTGGAGATGAACTCAACGAATTTGTCATACGTACGGCAGAAGAAATTGCCAGACGGCTGGATCTTCAGAAAATCCGTTAAATGGGTCAGCCGGGCGGCGGCGGTATGGGTTGCGATGATTTTTCTCGGAGCGATCCTGATGCCGTCCACTGTGTCCGCCGCGTTTCTATACAAGAGCTATCTCGTCAAGCGGGACCGGGGGCGCGATGTCCTTTGCGATCCATACATCGTCCAGAGAAACGACTATCTTCTCAAGCTCTTCAAACAACGGGGTGAAATAGCCCGGAAGGATTTCCCGGAGTTTCTGCTCATCTTCAAGAGGATCAATCCGCATATCCGGGATGCCAATCTCATTCGCCCCGGCCAGCAAATTTTTATCCCGCTCCGTATTCTGAGAGCCGGCGACATGCCTGGGCAGTCCACCGGGGTGGTGACGGTACCGTTTGTCACCATGGGTTCGACACCTGAAAAACTTCTTTCGTACAGCAATATCTACATTGTTAAACCGGGGGACACGGTGTCTCAGGTTATTTCCCCACAGTTTGGCAAATTCGGCACCCGGGGGTACAAAGAGGGGATCAAACTATTCCGATTGATGAACCCGGATGTGACCAATCTGGATCGGATCAAGGTCGGGCAACAGCTCCGGATCCCGGATCCGGGTTTGAAAAAAGAGCCCTGGTACGCATCTCTTTTCGATCGCCTGGAGAGTGGCCGGATGGAGCACCCCGGGACAATTCCGGTCATTGTCGATCCTGCGAGCCTTTCCCAATCGGGGCACGACGATGCCGAAGGAGCGGCGAGATCCGCCCTGGAAGAAGCGGCCGACATTCTGGACGCCAAACTGCTCAACAACGGGGTGTATTATTTTCCGAGGCCGGGCCGGGATGATTTCAGACTCGACCTCACCCGCTTTCCGGCGTTGGAGTTCGGAGATGGGGTCATGACGCTCCTCCCGAAAAAGGGGACGGTTTCGGATTCTGAACGGGCAGAGATTGAATTGATGCGGCAACGTCTGAAACTCGTACCGATATCTGCAGACGCCGACACCGAGGAGATCGTTGAATCGATTCTCAAGGCCACAGGCAGGGGCACCGGGCGAAATCATCTGGTGTTTACCGATAACAGCGTGCGAGTTGAAATTCGCGCCAGATGGATCACCCAGAAGTACAGCCCCCGCATGGAGTCTCTGGGGCAGCTGTGTATCACCCCGCTGGGCGACTGCGGACAGCGAACTCCGGAGTCCATCGTCCGATATTTGGAAGAACAGGACATCCTGATCAAAGAAATCTGTGGCGGGGGTCCCGTTGCCATGCCGCCGGAACCGACGACGC